>Ga0058701_10000710_pt1 | contig 22392 bp, 15 predicted proteins | sample AgamicOrMae_FD_97039 | JGI IMG/M metagenome (GOLD analysis project Ga0058701, IMG submission 97039) | Agave microbial communities from Guanajuato, Mexico - Or.Ma.e | ecosystem: Host-associated > Plants > Phyllosphere > Phylloplane/Leaf | place: Guanajuato, Mexico | collected 2012-06-04 | reverse complement strand
GGGTGCCACGCATGATCAGTGGACAGATTGTGGAGTATAAATGAAGCGGAAAAACGAAATAAAGCGCGCAGTCAGTTTTTGTCATAACTATACAAAATTACTCTGTGTTTCCAAATTCTATCACCACTCTTCTCGCTTCCTCCTTTCTCGCTCGGCCTCACAGGTCAGTCTCTCTCTCTCTCTTTCTCCTTCTGGCCACCTCCGCGCCCTCCAGGTTGGCCTCTTTTGTTGTCGGGCGCCCAAATCGACCACTTCGCCCAACGGTGCGCCCTCCTCGCTGCTCTTGGGCGCTCGCTGCGGGCCGAGCTTGGAGCTTGGAGCTGGCAGCTTATGCCTTATAACTTGTAGCTTATAGCTCCAGCTCGGCGGCCATTGTGCGCCCCTGTTGCCATGCGAGACGTTGGCGAGCGCGCGTCTCGAGCCAGCCGGAGCTCTAAGCTGCCCGAGCGCTAAGCTGCCGGTGCCCACTTGGCGAGATTGAGATAATTGCCGCCCGGCGGCCTTGGAGCGCGCCGGGCAAGTCGCCGGCAACAAGCAACTGGAAACTGGCAACAGGCGAGCTCGCGCGCCCTCAGCTCCGGCGCTAATTAGTGTCCGCTACTTCGGTTCGAGGCGAGCATTGAGCTTGCGTTGAGTTGGCGGCGAGTTGGCGCGAGTTTGCGGCCCCCAAGTGGGCCTGAATGCCGAATGCCTAATGCTGAATGCCTAATGCTGAATGCCGAGTGCTAAGTGCTAAGTGCGCGCGACGGCGCGAGCGGCTAATTGGATCATGGTGCTCGGCCGGGGCGGAAGAGCGAGCCAGATCGGCGATAAGGAGCGGCGGGGGCGAAGGCGGGCGGAAAAACCATGACGACTGGCTTGGATTTGAGTGGAGAGATGAGCGCGCGAGACAAGCAGCGATCAGGCAGAAGTGGCGCAGGAGGGAAACAATTGGAGGAAAAACACACACTCGCGTCCAATCGGCATGACGCACAGTGCAGAATTGGAGAATTGTTCGCCACTTGGACCACTCTGCCGCAGACTGTGTGCCGCAGACATGCAGGCAACGTGCAGTGATGGGCGGCGAATGGGCCACACTTGTTGCGTTGCGCGCGACCAAAACAAACTCCAGCCCAGCTTTGTTTTGTTTTGCTCTCGCCGGTGGTAAACAAAGACAAAAGTGTCGCCACCGAGGACTGTCTGCGGCGATGGTGTGGCCAAAATCACCGGCCCAATATCCTATCTTTTGAACACAGTGAAGAGTGGCGCAAAACAGTGAAACAGTCCAATGTTTATCGGTAGAGATTGCCCACTGCCAATTGCCAATCAGCCGAGTGGATGAAAATAACTGTCTGGCTTTAATTCAATAAAAATAAATAAAAGTTCGGCAACTTTTCTCCTCCTTCTCAACAGAAACAGAAACAGAAACACACAGTCAAGCAGTCTTCTAGACGGAATTTGCGGAATCAAGTGGCCAATTAAATTAATTAAGAGCGAGAAAATGGCCCAAATCTACTTCATCGTCAGACTTGTCACTCTCATTCTCTCGGCAGTTCTGTAAGTAACCACTCGCCAATGATACAAACTCGCTTGGCTTGAGAGCCTTACTTTAGAGGTTCCTCAAACTGGAAACTCGACGAGCAAGTGTCATCGACGATTGCCAGTCATGAGCAGCCGACCAACCAACTCGGGTGGCCAAGTGTGAAAACTGGGCCGCATTTGGGCCGAACTTTTCCAAAAAAAAAATGATTTTTAACAAAATTCTGGGAAAAAATTCAATTTCCAAAATGAATCCTCTCAAAATGGCGCTAAATTGGCGCTAAAAAAGCCTTGTCATGTGCATTCTGGACCTGGTCAAGGAGCTGGACAGCAGCCTGAGGAACACCACAGCCATCGTGTCGGTGGCCATCACTGGCCTGGTGCTCTTTGTGGGCGCCTACGGTTCCTATCGGCACGACAGGGCCACCCTGTCGACCTTTGCCGTGATTGGCATCGTGGCGGTCATTGTGGGCTTCGTGTCGAAGGCGTCCATCTACTTGACTCTGGGCCCCTCCATTTTGCTCATTGTTTTGGCGCTCGCCCAGAGCGAGCTCATCAAGCGGGGCTACCACTGAGCTTTAGTTAGTGTGCAAACTTCAGTGGGCGCAGCAAAACGCGCACCAGAGACTGTGTGCGGCGCAGAAAGTCTAGTGCCTCTCGCAGACAGTCTGCAGTTTCTGGCACACACAACTTCTGCTCGCTCGCACACATTCTCCACCCGCAGACACTCTCTGTTGCAACTTGAAAGTGCACGAGCACAACACAGTCTCTAGAAGAAGGCCTTCAGGTGAGCAGGATTTCGGCCCAAAAGCAGGAGAATAAATATGCCCTCAATGTGACTTGGTTTCTTTCTCGCTTCTTTTTCTCCACACAATCTCTCAAACCTTGTTGCTCCTGCTGGCTCGCCGTGTTCGTGTGTGTGTTTGCGGCTGGCAGAAGAATATCAGAAAATTGCGTGCCAATTTCGCGTAAATCCAACCGGTGCCCAAACTGCGAGGCCCGGGCGCTACACCTAAGCTCGCGGAGGCTACTCCAAGAGGCACGCACGACTCGCAAACTGATTTGGCCCAGCTCGAAGTGTTCCAAAATCTGCTCTGGCCAGCCTTTTCGGTGCGAGTTTGGCTCGCGGAAGAAGAAAATGTAACGAAAAACACTTGCTGCCTGCAAGACACTCTCTAGTTCACAGCCACTTCTTGGCCAAACTCTCAAGCTCGAGAAGACACTCTCTAGTTGAGGGCCGAGCTCTCAGCTGTTGAGCTCAGCAGTTGAGAAAGTCCGCCAGCTTTGCGTGGTTGAGGGCCCGAAAACAAATAGATTCCTGCAACTCACAATCTGTGTGCTCATTATTCTTCTTATTATTCCAGCCAGCTTCTCCACAAGATCGAGATACAAATGAGCTGGCTGGCCAAATTGGCTAACGAGTGTTTGGAGTGGGAGAAAAATGGAAGAAATTCGCCCTTGGGCTAGCAACAGGTTGCCGTCTCAGACACACTTCGCGGCCGCCCTCTTTTGCCGCCAGCAAAAGCCCCTTCGAGGCGTTAGCTGTCCGTTTTCGCGCCCCGAACGCTCTCTGTCTGCCCAACGCTCGTGAGCCGCGATCCTAAGGGCCGATCGGGCGCCGCTGGGCGCAAATTGGCCCTGAGGAGGCGCAAAATTTCTCGCCTCCTCGGGGTCCTAAGGTCTGGGGCGTGCATTGTGTGCACCTGTTGGCGCATTGTGTTGGCGCATTGTGTTGGCGCGCCCGCTGAGCTGCCAGTCGTGTGCGGCTTGTGTGCGAGCACTTGTCTGCGAGCCCTAGTCTGCGGGGCTCCAATGCTTTGCTGGAGCGACGCGCGCGAACCAGCTCAGCTCGCGCCGCTCGATTTCGCGCGACTCTGCTGAGCGCGCGGCCAGTCCGCGCGAGTGGCAGTCTGCCTTGAGCGAACTGAACTAGACTGGCCCCACACTGCAAACTGCAGCGGCGCTTAGGGCCAGCTCTCAGTGCAGGAAGCAAAAGTGCAAAACCGGAGCACAAACTGGCTCCCTCGCTTGGCCACAAAGCTCGCCCGAAGCTCAGCCAAAGCTCAGCCAGACACCAAAGCCAAGGGCAGCCCGGCCGGCCGCTCTTGATTGATGATTCTTTCACACAAAACACGCAAAGAACCACCGAAAGGCCAACCGAACGGCCAGTGAGACTAATTTTCCCCCTGTTTTGCCCCATTGCAAAGGCTCATGATTATTACTTTCCAAATAGAGATTTGTGGCCATCGTTTGTTGTTGTTGTTGTTGTTGTTGGAAGAGGAGCGCCAGAGACTAGAGCCAGAGGAGGAGGAGGAGCAAAAAAGGCGAGCAACAAGCCAAAGAGACGAGCAAAGGAGGAGGGGAAAAGTTTTAACAAGAAACGATCAAAACAAACTGACTCTCTGGCGCGCCGCTCTCAGTCTTGTTCCATTCTTTCTGCTTAGCCTCCAGCCTTTGGAGAGCGCGAGAAAATCATCACTTTTCCAAAAGGGAGGAGGAAAAATTTGCTCCGCCCAACTTTTGCTCAGCTTTTGGCTTATTTTGGAAAACACACAGACAATTGTTTGGCCGCCCAGTTCAAAATTCACTCTTCACTGTTCACTGGACGCTGCTCAGGGCCCACTGCAGAATAGGTCCTTAGGGTAGACTCTGTTTTGGCCCATTCTCTGGCCACTTCGCACTCGAGGCGTGTCCCCCAAGCGACCGAGAGACAGTGATGCGGCAAAAATGGAGCCAAATGGAGCCAAGTGGAGCCAAGTGGAGCCAGTCTCCATCCCGCTCACCAGCTTCCAGTCTCGTGCCAAGCAGCTCATGGGCCAGAGACGAGGATCGGCGTGCAAAGGGCGGCCTTTTCAGTCCAATTGGGGCCCGAGTGGCGACTTTGTTTTCCTCCACAAGATCAAATATTGATATAGAGCGCGGGCCAAAGTGGGCGGCCAAAGCAGTGCAGTGGAGAAGCAGCACAGCGCAGTGCAGATGCAAGCGCGAGACTAGCACTGGACTGTGCGCAGTGAGCACACTTGTCGCACGTGTAATTATACTCACTCTCTGGCCGCCTTCCTGCAGGCCAACAGTGTCATTATGAGTGCACGCCTCGCTCGTCATTATTATTATTATTATTATTATTATGATCATTTCAGTGGCAACAACGCGTGCTAGTCGCCGGCCGCAAAGTTCAACCAGCCTGATGAGACCCTAAGCGTGTTTATTTTATTTCATTCTTCCTCCACTACTTCTTACTTTTTACTTTTTGTCTCTCTCACTCTGTCTCTCACAAGCTGGCTTCTTGCTCCATCAGAGAGAGAGCAAGAATTCCTCCTCGATGCTTCTCGGCTCAGCCCAGCAGCTGCCCTGTTGAACTTGAACTCTAAAAAGGGATGATTCCTCTCCTCTGGCGCTCATTTTCGTCTCATTGGCGGCAACTCAAGTGGAAGAAGTGGCAAAATAAACACACACTTGAACATGGTTCAACACTCCACTGCCTCTTCTCTTGCACACTCGAGCGCGCATTTCTCCCAATTTCATACACACACACACAAGACACACTTGCTCGCCGGAGACTTCATCTGCCTCTTGTGTTGCACAAACATACACACACAGACACGAGATAAGAGTCGCCGAGCTGGAGGGAAGATTTGCTTCCTGGAGAAAGGCGGCCAAAAGTGCTCACTTTTGGTTGCTTTCATCCAGTTTCCCCGCTTCAGACTGGCAACACTCGCGGAACACAGTCTCTCCTTAGAGCCACTGAACGAGAGACAACCTCTTTTGGCCTGTTTCTTTTGCCTTTTGGCTTCTGGCGCTGCCCAATGAGTGTCCCCCGAGTTGTGTTCATTGATGCCACCATTTGGTGAGCGCGAGTTTGATTGGCAAAACGAGCACGACTTTTGCCTCGCACACCAGAGACTGTCTGCGGCCTCTGCTTCTGCTTTGCGCGCCTGCTGCTCTGCGCGTCTTCTTCTTGCGCTGCTCTGCGCGACCAGAGACGTGCTCCAGTGCTGCACACTGACTCTAGTCTGCAGCCCAACAAGTCACTGAAGACTCCCTCTGCTCGCACTCTCAGTTCTTAGCCACCTTCTTCTGGCCAGACACTCGGCGGCCACTTCCGACCGACTGCGAGCCGCCAAGTGTCTCTCACTCCACTCGGCTCTCCTCTCGTCTTCCTTCAGGCCCTTTTGGTGCCATCAAGTCGTGGCTGCGAATAAAATGAAATAAAAAATCCCCAAATGTCCCCAGAGACTGTTGCTGATGAGTTGCTCGTCGCCACGCTGCCAACTGGCCAGCTTGAGCGCCAACTTGCCCAACTCAACACGCTGGACAACAACCAACACCACAGACTGACACCAGAGAAACGGCAAACATAACGACCAGCAGCCTTTTCTCCTTGGCCGCCCATTGGCCAACGAGAAGAATTGGCTGCTAATAAGCCGCCTTCAGGCCTTCCAAGCTGCCTCTTCTTCAGTTCGAGGGAACAAAGTTTCTCTGTTTAAATAATTTTTTATTAGCTTGCCGCAAAAGATTCGCCTCCCTTCAAGCGTTTCTTTTGCGAATCTTTTGCCAGATGCAAGATTAGCTCCAGTTGCAGTTGCAGTTGCAGTTCCAATGGAACTTCTGCTGGTAGTTCACCGAGAGAAGAATTTGCCACAAGCTCGCTCGCGACTTGAGCTCGTCAGCAAGTCGCAAGCTCGAGGAACTTGCGGAGAGGAAACTTGAGCCCGGCTGGCCGATGATAATTATGAGCAATTTTTCGGCCACAAACAGTCACAGTTTGGCTCAGTTTGCCCAATTTGCGGCCACAAACACTGCACTTTTGGGGGAGCAAAAGTGGAGCTAAGAGTGGGGGAAAAGTAGCCTCAAGGGACGGAAAAAAGGCCACCAACTTCCACCAGAGACTGTCCATAAGATGGCGTCCTGTGCTCCTTAGAGCTGGGCCAGCGAGGGCGCCTGAAGCGAGTCAATCTCTCTGTGGCTCAAACACACAAGCTGGCGCAACACTATGCTCCATCGGCGGCTTTTTATTCGCCTCCAAGCGCGATGATGGCGCTCATCATCTCCCTCCAGCTACCTCTTAACCCTCGTCTTCATCTTCCTCCTTCTCGTCACTCCTCCTCGTCGCTCCCAGTCCCGCGCTTTAGGGCCAAAGAGCAAGGTGATCAGCATTTAATCATCATCAACAGGTGGCCATTTGGGAGGGCGCACTAATTGTTGCAATTTCTGTTCAGCTTCCACACGACTTGCATGTATTTGTGCGCATCCCGTGCACCACTTTGCGAGCAATGGCCAGCGCTGGAAAGCGTATAAACTTTGTTGAGTTTTTTTCCCCAGCCAAGCGAGAAGAGGAAACATTGAAAACTAAAACTAATCTCTCATCAAATTTGTCACATAAACCTGTCCCACAACAACTCGGCTTTCAATTGGACCAAAGTGGTACTACGCCAAATGAACTGGCCCTTCCAGAGAAGTGCCCTCACCAACTCAAATGGTTCATCTTAAACTGGCCAAAAACATTGCCAGCCAATCAATATCAGTCTCTGGCTTGCGAGAGCTAAGCAGCACCAGCACCACTCCTTAGCTCTGCCGGTGCGACATGGCCCAAGCGGCTCGCTTGGGCCCAGAAGAACCGATGGCCGCAGACTAGCTTTGGGGGCAGCTTTTCCTCTTCAAATGGTCCTCCATCGTTTCCGTCGCCGTTCATCTTCCACTTTTTTTTCCTCTGGGCCCATTTTCGACCTTGAGCTCTTTGAAGGGCCATCAAATTGTCAATTAAACTGCTTGGAAAAGCGCACAATATTGCACCAAATTGCACCAAATTGCATTCCCCAGACAGTCCCAATTTGTTTCGCGACAGATCCCGAGGCTAAGGTGCAGTTTTTGGGCAAAAACTCGCGCTTTTTCGGCGTTTTGTTTAGTCCATTTGGAGCCAACTTTAAAGACACCCTAAACAATGGCTAATTTGGGGCCAGAAAAGAGCTCAATTAGCGCCCCTTTGCGGCAAGCGCCAAAGACTGAGGCTAAAGACTCTTAAAATTCGAGTTTTTTCCCGCTTTGAGCTTTGACTGATTGTCAAGCATGATTTTGGCTGCAATTTGCGCACTTGGATCGGTTTTTTGAATGGAAAAATGGGCGAAAATGGGAAAAAATGGGCGCAAATCTGGACCAATTTGGCCATTTTTCCAATGGAATGGCGGTCAAGTTTTACTGCTCGTCGACTTCTCGTGACTCACAGACTAAGGTCAGCGCACCAAAGTGACAATTGGCGGCAGAAAAGCAGACTTTAGCTTGGGCATAGTTTTGGAGCTTAGGAGAGAAAATGGATCCGGCGCAATGGAAAGTTTAATTGAGCCGCGCGGAGGAATCGAACTGCATTTTGGATGGGGCGCCGTCCACAGTCTGCGGCAAAGTATTGGCGCCTCTCGAGTTGCTTGTTGAACATTTGGAGAAAATGTTCCAGATAAAAAGACGACAGATAATGCTCAAAAAGCGCAAAGAAGCGACCATAATTCACACAGAAAAGAGTCTTCGTGAAACTGCGAACTGCGCACTAAAAGGCAGCTCTCCAGACACACTCAAGCTGGTGCGCTTTTAATTGGTTGTCTTTGGGCGTGTTTTTTGCGCAAACTTTGTTCCCTTTTCGCTCGGCTTTTTTGCCTGGCAAAAGAGCAACAACAGGAAGAGAAAAAGGAAAATGGAAGCGCCACACTCGAAGGCTAAATGGGCGCCACTCAGAGACTGTCTGTGGGCCCATTTGCGCCCATTGGCCACCAGCCAGTCGATCTGAGTGCTCGCTCGCCGATCGGTATCAGTTTGAGGGCGCTATATACTACATACTGTATATATTGTGGGTCGTGGCTGCTGCAGAGGCCGCCGTTTGGGGCCACCGTTGTGGCGGCGGAAGCGGCTTCAGGAGGGGCTTCAAGCTGGTGGGGGGCGCGCGGGCCAGTCGTCGGCGAGAGTTGCGGGCCAATTTGGAGTTGGGGCCAATTTGCGGGCCGAGCTGCTTGAGGGTTGCTTGTTTTACGGTTGACATAAAATTAAGTGCGCGTCAATAGGCAAACGGGGGCTCACTGCACACAGTCTATGGAAATGCACACAGTCTCTGGCAGTGCACACACTCTATGGAAATGCAGCCAAATGCAGACGCCCACTCGCACTCGCACACAGTCTGCGGGCGGCCCATTTGGACGAGTGCGCGGCCGCCTCTTTGCCGCGCGTTGTGCGGCCTCTCCAGAGACTGTGCACTGTGAGCCCAAGCTGAATGGACTCTGCGCACTGTGAGCATTGGGCCCCACTTGGTCCAATGCGGCTCGACGCGCGGCCGCCAGTGACGTCCTGCCGCCCATTTGGCCCCCAAATCAATGGACGCGCACACATGGACGAGTGTCGCCCAAAAACAACACGGGCGCTCATTTGAATTCCTGCTCGCCCTCCAACGACTCGCCCGGACGCAATCTGTCTGGACACTCGAGCGAGGCCAGCAGTCCCAGAGAGGCATGCGAGCGGCCGCCCTCCAGACGCCGAGCACGCTCCGACGAGCCTCCAGCCGCCGCCGCTTCCGCCGCCCCATTTGCGCCCTCGAACCGGCGGGCGAAAAACAATTATCCACCGGGGGGCAGCCACACATGTTGGAGCCAGATTGCTTGCTCGCCGACCGCAATTTGCACACCAGCACACTTTGCCCTAGACATACAGAGAGAGAGAGAGAGAGAGAGAGAGAGAGACACTCACTCTCAAACTCACAGACAGACGCACACAGACAGACGCACAAGCGGGCAGCAGAGTAACAACGGCAGCTTGTTATTCTTCTGGTTCACTTGGCCACTTGGTCGTGACTTGTCGCCTGTTGTTGCGGTTGATGCAGTTGTTGTGGTTGTAGTTGGCCTTTCGCGGGCCTTTGGAGGGCGCTCTGGTGGGCAGTGGGCCGGAGCTTAGGGCCGGGCGGGCGGGCGGCACTTGCAGTTGGGGCCGGCTGCACTTGGGGCACTTGCGGGGCGCTTGGGCACGGCGCTGGCTCGTGTGAGCGCGTGCGTTCGGCTCCACTGGAGAGGCGGCCCTTGTTGTGCGCGGCTGCTCGCGCGCAGCACTGCATTTCGCCCCACTGCTGCACTGCACTATTCCTGCACTGCACTTCTGCACTGGCCTATTGCACTTTTCCTCCACTGCACTCTAATGCTGCAGCATTTCTGCACTGCTGCTGCACTGTTGGCGCGCCTCGACCGGCCGGCCAATTGGGCCACGCTGGCCCCACTCGAGCGCCCCAAGACGAGCCGCATTCCGTGGCGCTGGCGCTGGAGAGTGTTGGCCGCTTTCAGTCTCCAGCGTGTGGAGACGGCCCAACGAGCTTGTTGATGGGCAACAAAATTTGGGGGAGGGCGTCGTGGTGCTCGGAGGGACTGTTGCTGCTGCTGGCCGGCCGGTCGGGGCACACTTGCGCTCGGTTTGTTGGCTTTGGCGGGCCCAGCTTGGGCGCATGGCTTGAGCTTGTGCTTCAGCTTGGGCTTGGGCTTGAGCTTGGGCTTGGGCTTGGGCGCATTCCCCGGCGGGCAGAGGTTGGGGCTGTTGGCGCGCTGTGGGCCAATCGAGCGGGCCGAAGTGCTGGGCCCTGGCTGCCAGTTGTTGTTGTTGTTGCTGGTGTTGTTCTTGTTGGCCCTTCTGAGCGGGAGCGTGTTTCTGCTGGCCAGTGCTCGATGCTGAGCCTGAGCCTGAGCGTGTTGATGCCGGCGGGCCAATTGGAGGCCGGCCATGAATGTGTGCGGGGAAGAGCTGCCTGTTGCTTCGGAGGGCGCAGCTCGGCCAACAAGAACAACAACAGCAGCAGAAGCAGCAGCAGCAGCAGTGGAATCACTGCCTCCTCCTCCTCCTCCTCCTCCTCCTCCTCCTCCTGCTGCTGCTCTCCCACAAAGCTGCTCTCTCTCTCTCTCGCTCGGCCTCAGAATGGCCGCCGCACGAGAGCGCGCCCAACTGGCTCGGCTGGGCCCGGCCGCTCAGTTGGCGCAGGCACGGCGCAGGCTCGCCGCTCGGGCCAGGCCCATCCAGCAGAGGACCTCACCATGGCAGAGGCTGACCATTGCTCGGCCCCCGTCGGTCAGCGGCTCGCAAATTGCCTCTCGCTCAGGCACTCAAAAGAATCACGGACGGGCCTTTCAAAATAGGAAAAGTGTGCGCGGGAGTGCTGCCCATCCATTGCACCTACACTCTGGCACTTTCTCCCTCTTTCTCTCTTTCTCGTCCACTCTTCGACTGACTGTCTGTCTGTGTGTGCGTGTGTCTGGCTGGCTGGCAGCATCAGAAAGCAGCTCGCAGTCGTCGTGTCGCAGTCTGCCTCAGTCTGGCCGGCGAGCCACAGACAGAGAGAGACAGGCGTTCGCGCGCATTTGCCCTCGCCTCTGGCAAGAAGGAAGAAAAAAGCCTCACGAAAACCGCAGTCAGCCCGCAGAAGACGAATGCGCGCAAAGCCCACAAGTCACAAATACATACAGACACAAGCACACACAGACACACACACACATGCACACACGCACACATTTGCACTACACTTTTACTCACCAAAGCTCGCGATTACCAGAAAAATATACTAATAACAAACTGGCACACGCACAATATCATTATTTTCACTCTACAAGGGTTCTCTATCAGCAACATGACAAACTACCAACGCCAACTAGTGAGAGTACAAAACAGTATAGTAGTATAGTAATAATATATTTATACCAATAATATTATTATTTGTTTTCAGTAAAAACCACCGCGTTTCGTCTCACATGCATCAAAGTAAGATAGAAAGAACAAGAACTAACTCTATCAAACTATATCAACCACAAGTTACACAGATATACCAATTTCATTGAAAGGGGAAGAAAATCGTCGCCATTCTCGCAATTCTCCTCTCTCCTCAAGTGTGTCGAAGCAACAAGTTGAAGTGAGCTCGCCAAACACATACACACCTCCTCCTCATTTCCACGGTGCCACACACACACATCAAGCTCCACTACCACAAAAACAAGACGTCAACAGCCTAGCTCACAATAGGGTACAATCCCGACGGGACAACAAAACAACGTCGAGGATCAGCAACCTAATTAGGATCACACTTGTCACTTCTTGTTGTGTCCCTCGAAACTGCAACAAGTTTTCGAGATCAAAGCAAAAATGACCGACGAAATTCGTATTTATCACCACGATGATCCAAATGATGCGCCAGATAGACGCCTCGGCGCCCTACCAACAATTAATCCCTTCTTACCAACCTCGTTGCCTCAATATGTGATAGAACCAGTTGCAAATAGTCTCTACGCGGCCATGCAATACTATTGGTATAGCGCCTACCAGCATGGTATTGCGGCCCAACAGCAACAACAGCAGCAGCAACAGCAACAACAACAACGACAACAGCAGCAACAACAGCAACAGCAGCAAAACCCGCAACCTAACCAGCAGCAACAACAAAACCAACAGCAACAAGTGCACCACCAACTCCAAGTGGCCAGCTCGTCGGCCTCCTCAAGCTTAAGTTCTCTCTCATCAGCCTCATCTAGCTCAAGCTCCCTATCATCAGCCTCCTCTTCTTCTTCAAGATTGAGCACAATCTCAAATTCACCTAGCTCAATAGAACAGGAACAAATTTCAGGTACCCATAGAAGTTTAAATAATAACAAGCAACCCAATAATACTAATAACAACAATCATACTATCATAGCTAATAGTAATAATAATACTAGTAGCAGTAATGATAATGATAACAGCAGCAGTAATAATAACGGTAGTAATAATAGCGAACACATTAAGAAGCCTCTGAATGCATTTATGATTTTTATGCAAAAGCAAAGACCAGAAATAGTGAGGCAGGGCGATATCAAGGAGTCGGCTGCAATTAATCAAAAACTTGGCCGCCTTTGGAGAGATATGTCGAGAGAGGAACAGGAACCTTATTATAGGTTGGCCGAGCAGGAGAAGGTACTGCATGCTCAAAAGTATCCTGGTTGGTCGGCGCGCGATAATTATGCCAACCAGAAGAAGAGAAAGAAGATGAAGTTGAAAGCGATCTCATTAAATGGATTAGATCAATCGGACAAAAAGTGTAGAGCTAGATTTGGATTGAGTAATATGGCCGCTTGGTGCAAGCCTTGCAAGAGGAAGAAGAAGTGTATTTACAGCACTCCATCAAGCAGGCATAGCAGCCACAACAACAACAACGGCAGCAGTAATCATAATCACAGTAACAGTAATATTAATCACACAAGCGAAGAGAATAGTCGCCATGATGATGCCCACACAAATGATAGTAGTAGCCTTTTACAACAGCAGCTCCATCAGCACAGCCAACAACTTCAACTCCACCACCACAGTCAACCGCCGGCAAGCCAGCACAATAATCAACCACATCATCACAATCTACACCACCATCACCACCATCATCCCAACCATCTAGAGAGTCATACACTGCAACAGTTGCACCCAAGTTCACATCATTCACTTCAGCACCACCACCATCACAACCAATTTCATCATCCCTATCATCACAATCCGTTTCATCAATTGAATCCGGCTGCTGTGGCAGCTGCAGCCGCTGCGACAGCGGTTTAAATAAATTGTTTACTCTCACAAACAAATCAACTAGCCAGCCATTCGTATGAATTTTCATTTCATTATCTTAGTCAATCTCTAATCCTGTTTACTTCAAGCCTTGAGAAGTGTTCCACCTTTCGATGTATCACTGTTGTAGGGCTTCTCTCAATGAACTGAATGAGATCCGTTCATCGGGCTCGTAGGCCCAACATTTGAGCATCAATTCGTACACCTCCATGGGACAGTCTCTGGGCCTCTTGAGACGTTCGTGTTTCAGGGTGGCCATTAGATCATTTATGTTGCACGAATATTGTGGATGATCACCACCGCTGTATATTTCCCACAGAACGACACCATAGGACCAAACGTCTGACTTGTGGGTGAAGGTCCAGGTCTTTAGAGTCTCAGGTGCGTACCATTTCACTGGTAATGCGCGTTCAGTCTCCAGTTGATAGTGATTAGAGGTACCGATGAATTGAGCAAGACCAAAATCACAGATTTTCACCTCATTTCTACTCTTCATCAGAATATTCCTCAAAGCCAGATCACGATGGACTATCTTCTTGGTCTCTAGATACTCCATTCCGCTGGCAATATCATGCGAGTACTTTCGAAGGGGCATCTCCCTCAAATCTTGCGGCGACAGATTCCTTATACTTGACATGAGACTTCCTAAGGGCATGTACTCGAATATCAACATCATATGTGCCTCGCCCACATAGCCCAGAGTTTTGACAATATTCTTATGATCCAAGTTCTTCAGAATGTCAAACTCGCGCCTCAAATCGTCTGGACGATTCGGATTGAGGCCGGAGGACTCTCTGTTGATACACTTGACAGCTACCACCTGCTCGCTGACACCATCAGCATCAGACAAAACCCCTTTTATCACCACCCCACTTGAGCCTCGACCAATTTCGGGACCCAGTTTGAGCCGGCTAGACTCAACGTGCCAGATACAACGGTCGAAGGCTTCTGATATACTCTCGTATTGTGGCAAATAGGTGAGGCCAGTCATCTCAGATGTGGCCTCGCATGACAACAGACTCGAGCAGGAAGCATCGAAGCGAGTGAACTTCAGGTCAACTGGGAGTCCATTTTCGCAGTTGGTTTGATTTGACCATCTTTTAGTTAGGAAGGTGCTCGTTTTGTCGCGAATCTGGATGAAACTTCGCCAAGGGGCAGAGTCCTTCAACTGGGCTGTGAGCTGTAATTTTGAAGTACTCAAAGACATTGGGCCCCTCGATGGCAGTGGAGGTGCAGTGGCACACTCTTCGGTTATTATAGTGTACGAGGATAGTGTCTCTGCGCCATCTTGATCTCGAGAAGCTGATGATCGTATGAGGGAAGCCTGAGAATTGTCTTGCCATTCGCGGTCTATGGGCGATGGCTTATCACTAATCGAAGACAAGTCGGCCAAAGAAGACTGGTATGAAAACTGGGAGCCTCCCTCTGCGTCCTCTTCGCCCTCACCAATGGGACAGAGTTGAGTGTCTAGATTGCCTTGGGAGATGTAGAAGTAGTCATGAGTGCCTTTTTCCCAAGCAAACAAGTCGTTCAAATCTCGATAAAGAGCTTGGGGCGAGGGCCGATCACTAGGATTATCTCGCCAACAGCACTCAATGAGCCGCCAGATCTTGGGTGGACATTCGGCTGGTTTGGTCAGAGTGTTGGCGTAGCGTCCCGATGGTGGTCTGCAGCCCTCATTGAAAATTTGCCACAAGGTTGTGCCTAGCGCCCAAACATCGATTCCCGAATAGAACTCTTTGACGCAAATGTGGACTGTCATTTTGAAGTACTCTGGAGGTATAAATGCCTGGTCCTGCTCAAGATCAAGCGCTCCAAGTGGATCGGATAGCTTGACATGAATTGGGTACTCTCTGTAGATGAATATGTTGTGACAACGAATCTTGCCATGAATTATCTTACGCTCTTGCAAATATAGAAGTGCTTGAGATAGTTGGAAAGAAACCGACAGCTTCGTTATGTCGGACACTCTCGAGCCAGTTGCCAGATAACTCTCCATTGACCCAAGAGAAAAGTACTCTTGAATCAATGAACCACATAGCACATAGCCAACGGTTTCCGCGAACAGTGGTGATTTCACAAAAATCCAATCGGTAAGCCTGATTTGCTCCGGTTTCAAGGTAGCCGAGAATTGCGAATCATCATGCTTGCTTGAGCATAGGTGAAAAGTAAACGGGCTCATGCTAGATTTGTCCTGGTAGAGCCTTTCGACCGTTGCGGCCTCCTTGATGATCACCTCTTTATCGCAATTGAAAGTTGCCCGGCTCACTCTCATTCCATTTGCTGCTTGAGCTAGATAAGAATTTGTAATCTTCAATATAGTTGGTGGAATTAGCTTCGGCAAATGTTCTGTGGGATTTTCTATCTTAACCTGATCGAGACAGAGCAATTGTCTCAATTTTTTCTCCGATATAGACAACAACAGGGCTGGATGATGTTCTTCCTCCTCGAATCGAAGCCAGTGCTTGAGTTGCTGGGTGAAATCGTCTTGATTCTTATCATAACACACTCGAACCTCCAGATCATCGACCAAACTTTTCAAAGTGGGGTACTTCTCTCTGCCCGTTCTGACCTTGATGTCCAAACTTTTTCCACACTGAAATCCGTCGATCTTAAAGTAGCTCTCTTCCTTTACATGAACTAGGTATATGGTGACGATGATATTTGCCGGTAATAAGACGTCTAAACAGGACCGATGCCAAAATTGGCTGCATTGCCTGATCAAAAAAGTACCAGATCGACCGAGCTCGGACAGTTTTGATTTGCTATTCTCTAGGCCAATGGGCCCGAAAGATTGAATCTTTTTCAAGTATTTTAGATCTGGGCTGAATACTTCGCGTGATAAATTAAAATTCCACCTTCTCATGTGTCTGTAATATCCGTCGATATAGGATAGGAACGACTCGGCATGCCAGCGAGACTCGAACTTGAACCTCGTTGGCCGGCCATTGGTGGGAACAATCTGGAGGACATCATTGCGTAACGTTAGATTGCTAATATTATCTAGACTACAAACCTCTCGCCAGGGTATTTGCTTTTGTTTCTCAGACGGACCATTTCCAAAGTTCATCAATTTGGATTTTGATCTCGATCTAGGCCTTATCTCAATAACACAGATGGAATCCTGCTCATTTTGGGCGCTCTTTGAACCCTTTTCTTCCTGAACGTTTTTCTCTCTATCTTTTGCGATGTCGGAATCTCTATTTCTATAGGTTCCAGTTTGAATGTACCTTACACGAACTTCATATGCCGTTAGTTGACTGAGATCAGATGGATCTATCTTTTCCGCCTCCCTTGGATCGAGAGGTACAATGTCAAGCCTATTTGGTGCACAAGTGACATGATAGGTCTCTTTGCCGTAATCCGGAGCAGCTGCCAAAAAGAATAGCTCTAGGAACTCTTTTTTTATCTTTGTTATATCTCGCTCACATAAATCGCAAGCTCTCTTGATAACCTCTTGAAGCTTGAGGGATTCAGCTATACGAAAGAGCAACACGCGCTGCCATTTAGGTGCTCTCTTTGGTATAAACTCTTCACTATTGACTTCTTTTAACACATGATTGATATCGATCTTGTTTGAGATGGCATATCTTGCTAAATCCAATGCAATAAGACCGACTACCGCATCATGGAGTAGCACAAAATCTCTTCTCTCATCGTTGAATTTTGTCTGAAGGAAATCGTGATGTATTTGAGCAAACACAAGTTCAAAAGCGAATATATCATGACGTAATAATCGCTCATAGCAAGTGGGACGGAATCTCATAAGCAATTCGAGCTTAGCATCGTTTTGTTCCTTGTCTTGGTTCTTTCTCGTCCAATCATAAATCGATCTGACGGGCGCATTTGGAGCCAGCCATATTTGTTTTCCGATCAGCCTGAGGCCGAAGATAGACTTGTAGACAGGAGTAACCTTTTCAGCCTCCAAGATGGCGAAGAGCAACTGTTCGACGTAATCGATCTCATTTATTGGCCACAAAACCAATTTTGGCTCTAGATTGCTAGCTAGTAAGCGTATAGAAAGACAACCGTTATCTGTTAGCTGTTTGCTTCCGTCACGGTGGGTCATTTGTAACTCGTATTATTTTCATCAATGATTAAGTATCAAGAACGACAAATTTTCTCAAAAACAAGTAGAGTCTGTAATACTGAGTTAAGATGCCTTTTCAACTGCCATTGAAAAAGTGAGAATAGTCTTGTGCAAATATTCGTCTCGTCTTCTATGCCCGTTCGTTTATAAGATTTTGGTATTGAGTTGATTCTAGGAACTAAAGATGGATTAAATGAATACGATAAATGACGGCAGTATACAGCTTCAATAATATAGCTATTCAAAACTTGGTCCCGGAGAGATGGAACATTTTGTGTGGAATTCTGTTTGGGAAAAACTTTATTTGATACACTGCATGATGGAGGGAATCCTTTGCAACTTGTCAAAATGGAATGGACACATGATGATGAGATGTCCACGGGGAAGGTTCCGTGATTAGGAATATTAGATAGAGCTTTACTTGCACGGTGGATCCCATGTGTCAGATGATTAATCAGATGTGAAGATTTTGTTCAGGGAAGGTCTCCAACTTTGATTGCACATCAGTCCTTATTGAATGCGTTGATTAGGTTCGGACTGGGAATGACGTCAGTTATGATCCAGGCGACTTGACTGGCTAACAAGCCGCCAACAAGCTGATTGATAACAAGCAAAAAGCAAATAACTTTTGAAAACATGAAAAGACGCGAATAAAAATAGAATATCACTATTGAAATGAGATCACTGGGTGCATAAGCTGACAAGTGGATGTACATGCACTTGCACACGCGTCTTGCGGGACTGTGAAGCGGGACCATAAAGTTCAGAGGCCAGCTTCGCTATGCGCAGAATAGGTCACATACTACCCTACGCCTCCTACGCTCGCAGCCGGTGGCCAATTTATCACCCCTTTGACCCTTCAAGACCTTGTCCTTTTTTTTTCATTAGGCGAGGCTGAGTCATTCATCGTCACTGATTTGGGGGGTCGAGCCGAATGGATGCAGTCTGCCTATTTTTATCAATCCACGAACACAATCAGGGGTATCGCGAGCTGGACAGATCAAATCATACAAAAACGTTGTACGCGCGCGATACTTATGACTTTCGTACATCGCGCACATGAGGGTCCCTGGTCCATTATGCTGGTTCCGCGCGCTGCCTAATTGTCCACTTCACAACTGACCAGTTGCTTATGCACCTCCCCATTCTCAATACAAACAATCAAATTCTTCTCTCACGTTACACAACGATGATTAATCATGCTCCACTCCAGATATATAGCCTTCCATGAGGGGTGAAAGTTGTTCATTTCAGGAATTTTGTTAGTTGTCAGATTAAACTTTCGATGATCCGATATCAAATAGCTGACACCGCCGGATAGAGCCGTTCCTCCTGGGGCAATCTCATCAACATGGGTTTACTGCAATCATATAGCTCAATTCTGATAAGACAACCAGCATCAGTTTTGATTACATGCTCATCGCTGGTGTTGTTCTTATTCATGTTGACGATACTCCTGAGACCATTAAATTCATTCAATGATCCACTTATTGGATTCGAGGCAAGAGGCACCGAAATCTCGGAACGCATAAACACATGGAAGTTGCTCACTGATGAAATTAGTGCCAGTGCGAATAATATATCTCTACTCCCAAAGTCTCAAAGCTACGACTCCAACTATCAGTTTCTGGGCACGAATAGGCAGTATCACGAGTTGAACCATTTTGAGAACTTAAATGAGACAATGCAGGAACCACCGATAGTGGAGATGTCCACCCAGCAGGTTGGCCACAATCAATCAATGATCAACAGCGCTAACATGTTAGATGAGTTCGAAGATGAGTATTACGAGATGGTCAAGTCAAATCTGAATGCATCTTCCTCGCTGATCCATTATTCTTTGGATTCTCCACGGGCGTTCTGCGGCAAGTTGTACGAGGGATACTCTCAAGTTGTTGTTTCACCGTCACCATCCTACACACATCTTGGTTTATTCAACTTGAATTCAATCCTATCCATCTGCCAACTGGATCGACGACTTAGGCTCGAGCAGTACCCCGACGAGCACATTGTTTTTCACAGGGATTGTGATAAACATCTTTCGCGTGAACCCACTTCGGACCAGAACCAAATCACAACTGCCTGTTGCAATTCATGGTCACTGCCAAATCATATAGCCTGCCTAAGCAATAAGACGAGTTGTATGTTGATAGATAACGATGACATGAGACTCTTTGATAGATTGTTAAGACTATGTGCCCCCCACTATCACAGAAGTCCTCATGCCGAATGCTTCACTAGCTCACCCGATGAAGAAAGTCGAGTTCTATCAGATCTAACAAAGGACCCTCACACATCTAATAACTCATTCAACTCCATCGATTCTCATTTCGATAAGCTAGTCTGCGGGGATATACCAGAGAAATGTAAAGAGTGTGGAGGCTGGATATATAACGTTTTACACTTCCTCACCAATGAGAATTTTATCAAAAGCAAATCATCAAGCCATCAACTTAACAAGAGCACTAGGAGCAACAGCAAATCCAATTCCAGGACGAATAATCCTCCGAACACCGTCAGTATCAACAGGTTGACATACACCAATCTGTTCCTTCCCATCGCAAAAAGTCCGGCCCTCATGAGATATTATCATACTCTATCTAGATACAGTCTCAAAACTCCGTTTGCACAAGTTAAGGTCCTCAATTTGGGTCTCAAGAATTCACTTTTTGAACATCTGATATCAGATGATGTCAAACTTTTTGTTATCGCGCTACTCGCCATATTACTGGTTATAGCGTTGTATACTTGGTCAATCTTATTGTCATCAACTATATTGCTTATAATCTGTCTATCTTTATGCTTATCATATACAATCTATGAACTCATTCTCAACATACCAGTCTTCCCGTTCATGAATCTATTGGCGCTGGTCATTTCATTTGGTATCTGCTCGGACAATGCAATGCTATTTTGTAAGCAATGGTCACTCAAAAATCACTCCTCGAGCCCTTTTCCCCAAGAGTCGAAAACAAAGCCTGCTCAGAGCCAAAGTGAACAACAAGGGTTGCCTGAGCAAAACCAAGGAATCCGTCCCCCTAAAGGCAATCGAATAGTGGAATCTGATCTAGACGAAGAGTTCAACCGATTGGACAGAACTCTGAAAAGAGCATTCATGAGCACTTTAGCCGCAACTTTAGCAACCTCTTCTTCTTTTATCATCAGTGCCATTTCCAGAGTAACGGCTGTAAGATGTTTTTGTATCTTTGCAACGTTATCTGTGCTCACCAACTACCTTCTTATTGTTCTCATACTACCACCATCCTTGATTTTAGACGCCAGATTCAAGAGGTTCATCAAGGCCAAGTCCATGGAAACCACCAAAATCAAATTACTATTGAATCAAGCTAAAAACTACAAGAAGAAATTCTTTCATCTGGGAGATTTAGTGCATCAAAAATGGATTCTGAACACGGTGCTGCAAATGAAATACTATCTAATTATTACTTTCTCAACTTTAATGATCTGCGCCATAGTTTTGGTGTCCAAAATTGGACTACAACCATCAAATGAGGACGACATACAATTGTTATCAAAAAAGCATGAATTTGAACAGTATGACAAGAATTTGAGAAATCAATTTGCTTTCGAGCGAGTGAAGTATAACCAGCTGCCCGGACCAGGCTCTGATCTGAAACTGTTACGAGAACTACCGATGACTCTCCCGGTTCGAGTAGTTTTCGGTGTGCTCCCATCCGATAACGGAAACCACTTCGACCCTCAGGACCGTGGGCACTTGGTGTTTGATCCGGAATTTGATTTATCTGATGCCAACACACAAATTTGGTTGCTGGAATTTTGTCACAAATTGCGACAGCAGCGATTCATCCATCCGTCCTCGATGATGGAGCTCTCAAGTTGTTTCATCGACACTTTCAAGTCTTGGATGGAAGCTAGGACTTGTCACGATCCAGTGCATACGGGCTACGATAGAAGTCCTTGCTGTCAATCGTTTGAGTTTCCATTCAGCCGCTTTGTACTCGACAGGTGCATCAAAGAAGCTATTCTCATCATGCGCAAAACCCCTCACCTATACCCGAACCTCAATGCAGGTCTTAGATTTCATAAGAATTCAACAAAAGTCGCCGCTCTTGTCATCGAGTTTGCCTCAAATCGGCTATATACTGACTCATTCATGAAGATGGAAAAATTCTATAATGATGTAAACGAATGGGTTACTTGGCAAATCAACAACACCGCACCGCCAGGCCTTAAATCAGGCTGGTTCATAGGCAGTGATATGGAGCTTCTTGCTCTTCAAACAGAGCTCGAGGTGAGCACTAATGTTTCAATCATCTTCGAGATTCTCCTAGCCATGTTGGCGCTGGCAATCAGTACCAAAGATTTGATTCTCACATTCGCCGGAACGATCACCATTGGGGCAATCATAATCGTAGTACTGGTGGTCCTCATCCTTCTGAGATGGACTCTTGGAGTGGCCGAAAGTATACTAGTTTCACTTACCATTGGGCTGAGTATCGACTTCGCTCTGCACTACACTGTTGCATATAGCGAAGGAGTGAAGAGCCGCACATCGCATGGAGTGCTTCAAAGAATCCTGGGTGAAGTTGGTAGCCCTATAGCGCTAGCAACAGTTACCACATCACTTGCGGGCTCTGTTATAGTCTGGTCGGACATACTGGCATATCAGGAGCTAGGGATATTTTTAATGCTAATTGCGACAGTCAGTTGGTTGATATCGACCTTCTTCCTGCTGCCGATGTTGGCAACCATCGATTCAATACGAGACTATATGGAGCGCTATGTCAGATCGTCCATCCAAAGATTCTTGAAAATAATCATAGATCGAGTTTCGCTGATATGAGGCAAGCCATCATCGAGTCTCAGCCCCTATGGGAAAGATATGAAATTCAAACCAACTCTCATCACGCTCACTGGGCTGCAGCCAATCAGGCTTTCGGCTTCCATACTGACGCGTGGATCTTTCACTTGTTCATCCTCTTTGATGCCTGATGCTCCGCTGAACCTACTGCGAAGACCGACATCGAATCTGATTCGATTTGGACATTTGTCATAGCGCTTAGATAATTTCCATACAATGCCGGCAAGCCGGTATGTGGTATCCCGATGAACTCGCAGGAACCTGCGAGTCTGGCAGGAATATCCGCCTACCCCAACAGGGCACACGTGGGTGCTCTGGCGTGTATAAAAGCACTGAATAAACGATACACAGAGAG
>Ga0058701_10000708_pt1 | contig 22396 bp, 13 predicted proteins | sample AgamicOrMae_FD_97039 | JGI IMG/M metagenome (GOLD analysis project Ga0058701, IMG submission 97039) | Agave microbial communities from Guanajuato, Mexico - Or.Ma.e | ecosystem: Host-associated > Plants > Phyllosphere > Phylloplane/Leaf | place: Guanajuato, Mexico | collected 2012-06-04 | reverse complement strand
CCCACCCTGGTCAGGTTCTCCACCGCCCGACTGACCGCCTCGACGGGCTTCGACAAATCGGGCATAGCGTTTCCATCTTCGGCCTCCTCGTGCAAGATCACCAAACGGGACACCTGTTCATTAAGTGCATTAATTGCCAGGGCAGCCAATCAATTTATATATATGACCATTTGTGCGTTAAATAATGATTGCATAATTTTTTATTTCCAGTCAATCAATTGTCGCACGCATGACAAGATTAATTATCAGATTGGGTTTCAATGGAATGGATTTCATTTTTATTCATTTCCAAGTGCATGTTTAGTAGTAGAATTAGTCAGTTTTCGATAGTCAAGTTTATGACATTGACAATTGAGGCCAACAGATTAGCCTAGAGGAGAAATGGGCTCTTTAGCTTCCAGTGGGGGAAACTTACCTGAAATGCGACAGGTTCTAAGATGGATTCAATTGTTTTGGTGTGAAAAACTGGCATCTTGGTGGTGCTGGTGGTTTGTGTGAGTAGAATAGAGATTACTTGACATGGGGAGAGTTTTGGTCCTGCTGGTGGCCTGAATCCATGCGGCTTGGAGAGGAGAAGAAGCCCTAATTGAAAAGTACTCCATTTGCCAAGGGAAAATTTTCCCACTCAAATTGATCCTGACGACACTGGGCCTAATGCAATAGAGAAGCGCCCATAGCGCCATCATCAACTGCTAGAGAACAACACGAAAACCTCTACCATAACGTCGCCACTCTGCTGGGCCGGCGCCATGTCGCTCGTTCGCTCACTATGGCTAGCCCGTTTTCCCTTCTTCCTAGCCTCTCTCTCTCTCTCTGTCCCTCATGGAGTTTGGGCCTAAACTCTCTAGCTCGAACTCAAACTTAAACTCTGACTTTCCCAACAAAGTCCGCAAACACTAGGTAGCGACGACGGCGCCACTCTAGGCCGCCTCTCCAATGGACTCCCTAGCTAGCTAACTGACTACACTTTGCTCTGGCACCTCGGCACTAAAGTTAGTCAGAAGTAGGCATGGGTCGACCACAACACCATGACCATATTTGGCCCAGCCCTGAACTCAACCTCCTTCCCAGCCTACCGCCGCCCCCCCCCCCTCCTCCCATCTCCAGGCAGTCATAGTGTAGGACAGCCAATGGCGAAGGCGCCCAGACTGGAGGAGGCAGTATGTTGGGGCGAAATTAAAAGTGAAAGTGAAAACGAGCACGGCCGCCGTTTTCGTTGGCTCGGCGCTCTAACTCAAGCTTGTCAGCCCAATTGGAGCCCATCGACTAGCTCACTAGACATCGCCCCTCCTGCAGCCTTTAGGCGGCGGCCGAGTTTTGTTTCTCGCCCTGGCGCGCATAACGCGCTCTGATGGATGGGCGCAATTTCGGCGGCACTCGCCAGCCGCCTGAACACGCAGGCTAGCGGGCTAGCAGACAAGCTTACCTCCAGGCCGGACCTCGTCTGGAGCACGGGCCAAAATCAAAACAAACTCTTTTCCGTCTCAGCAATCACAACAAGGCACCCTCGCGCCTGTCCCAATTGCGAACCAACTCAACCCTCCACTCACTATCTTCCATACTCCATTCTCCACTAGGATTTCAAATTATTATTATTATTACTATTATGGCCTCCATTAAGTCTCTGGAAAAAGTGTCTCTCATCACATGCTCAGACGAGGTTCTTTTCCTCTTCAAACGAACACTTTCCAATGTACAACCTATATTGAACGTTGACACCGAAGGAGTCAGCCCCATGATATGGCAAAACCGTCTCACATTCGATAGGCTTCACCAAGATGAGGTCAGAAATCAATTGAAGCCCCAAGATCTCAAACAGAACGCGGCATCATTCTTCGAGGATTATCTCGCGATCGGACCAATAACTAGCAAAGACACAAGCTCTAAATAAATAATGGCAAATATTGATCTAACAGCAAGGCTTGTTTCAAGATAGCGTCTCATATCATAAGAGAACTATTTACTTTTTGGCTGATTCGACAACTGTTCCTGCTGCAGTTGGAGGGGTTGCTGTTGTTGGGGTGTTTGTGGTTGTGGCTGCAACTGGAGTTGTTGCTGCTGTGTTGCTGGTTGCTGTTGTTGCAACTGCGGCTGTTGGTGAGCCTGTTGTTGTTGTAATTGTTGCTGTTGTTGTTGTTGGAGTTGTTGCTGTGGAGTTTGTTGTTGACGCTGTTGTCGGCTGGCTGCTGCCTCATTGACCATCCTCGAGCGTTTCCTAATGTAGTGCTGCCAATGGAGAAGTTGCTGGTCCTCTATGAACTTGGCAGCATGTGATGATGAGATCTCTTTCCTGAAGTGTTCATACTGCAATAAATCTAAGAAGTAGAGGCACATCGGATAACGTAGATACTTGGCATACTCAGGCTGCCTCCAATACTGAAGATATCGTAGATACGCCACGAACTGTGGGGACTGTAAGTACTTCCTTTGAGCCAGGAAGTTCAGATAGTTTGGATTCGCTAGACATTGCACAAATTCCAACTCGATCTGGAATCTGGTTCGCTCCTCGTTCGGATCGGCTTCATTGATACATCAAAAGTTGTTAGTATGTGAGTTTGAAAACGGTGGGCAAATTCAAAAGATGAGTGCCTGTGACATGATGCCTGTCCTTACCTAGTGACTTTTTTGTCGCCATCTTCAGTTTAGATGATACTCCATGCGACAATAACATAGAACCTGCCATGAGTGTCACAGCAGTCCCTGAAATCAATCAGGCTCGTGTTGTGAGCTCAAGATCATGCGGCCACAATTCCGCTACTTTCTGCCGGCGCACGTGGTGTATAGCTAGCACGCACTGATAATTCAGTTCTATACCAAAACTTATCTCAATCTATTCTTCTAGCATATGATATATTAAATCTACAAATATGCCTTACGTACCCCAGGGACAGTCTCAAAGACCGTCATGTTGGAATAAGATTAAGATGGGCTTTATGTTAGGTATGAGTGTCGGTCTGGCAGGAGGAGTACTATTTGGTGGTTTCAGTGCGTGGCGAATGGGTCTGAGGGGCAAAGAGATGTTAGGCACTCTCGGCAAGGTTATGATACAAAGTGGTGGAACATTTGGAACTTTCATGGCCATAGGTAGTGGTATTAGATGCTGAGCTTACAGACAGTTTCATACAAATGCAAATGATGAATTGGTTGATAATCACTTTATTATTTGAGATCAAGACCATCACGATCGCGTCCGCACGCCTCGACCATTGCTGGTATTGGCTTTCACAGGTTTGGTTTGTGGATCACAGCCCACAAATGTACAAAGGTTCCTTGAGTATCTTTCTTTAGTCTCGGGATTTGTGAATACAGATGAGTAGTAGCTTACATAGGGCGCAGGGATGTTCTTTTTGATTAATTTAATCTTTTTCAATTTTTCCGATTCTAGTCTCTGATAGATTTCGAGACTCTTGAGATTTTCTTCCTCGGTTTTCTTCGCTTCCTCTAGTAGTTCTTCTTGTGTCAACTTTTTATGCGGTTCGACATTTCTAAATTTCCTTCTCTTTTTGCCAGTCTCGATGTTTTTTATCGTTTCAGCGGTTTTCTTTCTGGTAGAATCTCTGAACGACCTTTCTGGACGATGTTTACTCGGTGACTGGGGTGTTGAAATTGCCGAAGGTCCGCTAGGTTTGGGGGTTTTGTTTTGTACAGCTGTACCACTTGAGGTGGCGCCGGAAATCGACACATGCTGAGCTCTCGGCTTCGGCTCCCTGTAAGTGCTCTTCTTCTTCTTCGGCTCATCCTCAACGGCCTGGTGTTCTGGTGCAATCTCATCAGTCTCATCAATGCTGAAATCAGAATCAACATCGTAGTCCTCCTCTACCTCATCTTCATCGGCCTCATTTTCACTGTCGAAATCCCCATCATCTTCCTCTTCGTGAAAACCGCCATAAAGGTTCTTGTAGAAATCATCTTCCTCCTCCTGAATCAAGTTGCTCATCCTATTACCAGCATTCGATCTTCTCGAACGGGTTGTCGCGAGAGGTTCGATGGGCTGAGCACTGTCCTCCTCATCATCGTCTTCATCTTCGTCCTCTTCATCATCATTTTCCTCGTCATTATTCTCAGAGTCTACATCCATCTTTTCTTCATCATGTTTGGTTGATTCATCCTTATTCTCGTCATGACTAGATGTTCCATTCTGCGCTTTCTGTGAGCCCCTGTCTTCATTTCCATTCGCCCCTTCCTCTGTGATTGATGGGGTCGTGTCTTGCGTTGCAGACTGCACCTCAGTGTCTGGCTCTGTCATTTTATCACCAGAATTTATTTAAATCTCAGTGGGAAACCTGATATAAAGATAAGATGAGAAATTGGGTTCGACGAAGAATCAATAGGTATCAGAGCGCCACTTGATGCAAATAGCTGCGTGAGCGCGATATTTGAACCAACGCAGGCGCAATGGGCCAAGAAGAAGAGCAGAAACTTGTTGTGCAACAAGCGGTTGCTAAATTCCAAAACAAAAACATCATCCATACAGATTCAGACACCGAGTGACACTATCATATGTCATCAGACATCCCATTCAATAAATCTAGAATTTGTTGCGGAAGTCTTATACTATGTGATTTCACTAAGTATCATATCTGATTCAACTTATAAACTCCTACCGAGGTACGGATACCAGGATACATAAGCCGAAGAAGAAAATAATGGATTCTACCCAATCGATGGCCTCGGGTTTCGAGGTCATCGAAGAAAAGATCATGGACAAAACGGGTGAACTGACTATCGATTGTCTATTGGATTGTATACAAGCACTTGTTACGGACTGTAATCATCCAGCTCTAAAGAAACTCAAGAATATAGATTTATTCCTCCAACGCTATGAAAAGCTATCATCATTTATCATAAATAATCGTCTGAAACCAGCTGATTTCGATGTGATCAAAACTATTGGTAGGGGAGCTTTCGGTAAAGTTGATCTGGTTAGGCATAAGAAAAGCAAACAGGTGTATGCAATGAAGTTATTGAGTAAGTCTGAAATGATTAAGCGTTCAGAATCTGCTTTCTATTGGGAAGAGCGATTCATCATGGCACATGCAGTCACCGATTGGATAGTGAAACTGCACTTTGCCTTTCAAGACGAAAGATATCTTTACATGGTGATGGACTTTATGCCTGGCGGTGATCTCGTTAACCTGATGTCCAACTTTGATGTTCCAGAGAAATGGGCTAAATTCTATTGTGCCGAAATAGTATTAGCGGTTGATTCCATACACAAGATGGGCTTTGTGCATCGTGATGTTAAACCAGATAATATGCTCTTGGATAAGAATGGTCACGTTCGACTGGCTGACTTTGGGACATGCATGAAGATGGATGCCAAAAAACTAGTCTGGTGCGATACCGCAGTTGGAACACCTGATTATATCAGCCCTGAGGTTTTAGAATCACAATCAAGTGCTAGTAATTTGAGAAAACCTTATACAAATCTATGCGATTGGTGGTCCGTTGGTGTAGTTTTATACGAGATGATCATTGGTGATACGCCATTTTATGCCGACTCATTGATAGGCACTTATGGAAAGATTATGGATCATAAAAACTCATTACACTTTGATCCAGAAGCAACAATATCAAAGGATGCTAAAAGTTTAATTCGGTCATTCTTAACTGATCAATCAGAGCGTTTAGGCAAGAACGGTGTGGATGAGATTAAAGCTCATCCATTTTTTAAGAATGAGAATTGGACATTCGACAATATACATCTGAGTGTTCCACCAGTGATACCAGATTTGAAGAGTGATGACGACACAAGCAATTTCGATGACATAGAGGAGGATAGTGGTAATCTAGAGGATAATTGTTTTCCAGTGCCTAAAGCTTTTGCAGGCGACCAACTGCCATTCGTTGGATTCACATACTCATCTCATGAACAGTATTTCAGCAATCATAATATCAAATCTCAGCCGACCCTGAAAGTAACTGATAGAAAGTCTTCGGAACAGGTCAGCATAACGGGCGAAAGGTTTCTTAACAGCAACCATAACAATAATAATGACGAGAGCATCAATGTACATAAGCCGGCGAGGGGTTCAAATATGATTGGAAACTCACTCCCAGCAACAACAACTAGTGATAACAATATTATTACAAATGGCATTAACTCCACAGAGTCAAGTTATATCTCAGATATCAACAACCATAACAACAAGTTAGTCAATGAGAAGAATTTCGATCAAATAGAACAAGACCTTGAGAGTACCATGTCAAAGCTTAAGATAGAGTCAGACGCTCGGCAGAAAGCTGAGGAGCGTCTTTCTGGTTTAGAAAGAGAAAGAGAAAGCATTCAGAAGGAGCTAAATGAACTCAAAGTGAAAATTGAAAACAGGGATAAGTCTATCGAATCGTTGCATCAGCGTGAAGAGAACCTGATCAAGCAATTGGAGAGCACCAACGCGGACGTTTCAAAGCGATACGATAGATTTAAATCTGAATTGCAATCAAGAGATGAACAGGTCGAGCTGCTGCAGAGGCAGTTGCATCAAGAAAGGCTGCTGAAAGGTCAGGCAGTGACAAAACTGGCTCAAATACAATTCTCAGATCAATTAGAGCTTGAAACTGAACAAAACTTTGCCTCACTCTATAAGAATCAACTGAAAGAGATGAAAGAAGAGATGGAGGAGAGGCAAAAAGAGTTGCAACAGGCCAAGGAGAATCTAGAGGAAACCATGTCAAGACTTCAGAATGAGAAAGCTTCCAGAAGGTTGATTGAAGAAAAGTTGAATCAACTAGAGAAGGAGCGCAACTCTAGAGAGTTCGAGATCAAAGGTTTGAAAGCGCTTTGTGAGAACAGGGATAAGTCGATTGGTCTCCTCAGGCAGCAAGAGCAAAATTTGACCAAGCAATTGCATGATATGGATGCTGAATGGAATAACAAGTATGATGCGGCCCAGAAAGAATTGAATGGAAATACTGAAAAATTTGAACTTTTACAAAGGCAATTGAATCAGGAAAAGCTATTGAAACTGCAGGCGGTTAACAAATTAGCGGAGATTATGTATAGGAAAGATCCAAAGAAATCTAGCAAAGAGAATTCATATGAGTTGAAAAAGAGGGAAAAAGAGTGTAGAAAATTGCAACAAAATTTGACCACCGAAAGAGCTAGATTTGATCAAACTGTGGCTAGGTTACAAAAGAATTTATCTGAAACCCAAGCATCATTGCATGAAGAGGCTCAATCAAAGGTTCGCCTAGAGATGGAATTGGAAGAACTGAAAAAGAAACTACAAGAACAACAACAGCAATCCACCAACCAGCCTGGTGCTGAATCTGGTCCGACCATGATGATAAATCCGGTCCAACAACAGCAACAGCAAAAGAGGTCCAAGAAATTCAGAGTGGTCGGTTTCCGGTGATGATCAACTATTGATTACATCAACCGATTAGGTTATTATTATTATGAGTTAGAGGGAGATTTTTGACTTGAATAAATTCAGCAATGATGGGATTTGCTCCAAGTTACTCAGAGCTACCTAAGTAATTTCACTCACTCTCGTTTTGGTTTGATTTTCATCTTTTATTCTCCTTTACTAGCCACTGAGAATCTCACTTTTGAGATCGTTGAGAAGCTTCATAAGGTTCTCCAATCCGAATAGGAGCCCCCTGTCAGGACCCGAAGAGGAGCGGGAAATCTTCCTTGCATTGGACTTGGCACTCGGGAGTTGCTTAGGGCGGGTGGTGTCCATAACTCCGGTCGGGCTTGATTTAGTGCTTCCTAAAGGCTGTTTTGAGCTTGGGGGTACCGTCTCGTCGTCAGTTGCTTGGTTGCTATCAAGTTGTCCCTCTGGGACTCTGTGGCTTGTTTCATCGGTGTCGTTCATTGCTGTCGTTGCTAACTCGTCTAAATTGTCCTGGTCGCTTCCAACTCTCTCGCATTGAGCTTCTGTTTCCTCTTCGATCTGTGTCACCTCGTAGTTGTTTCGCTCGTCAATGATATCCATATGGCTAGCGGTCATCGAGCTGATCTGGTCTGCACTGCTCGATCTGAAGATGGATGGTGAGGAATAGGCGCGCAATCCGGAACGAGCCGTTGGTGTTGGTATGGTGGCGGTTGTGGCATTTGGGAGATCACAAATTGTGTGGGCAAAATCAATCAATCGTACGTCTACGGGAGAAATGGGACCATTTTCGCTGTTTAGACGACTCTCAGGTTGTCCTCCAGGTGTGCCAATCGATATGGGTGTGTTGCTTTCCTCTAAAATTTGACAACTCTCATGGATGATCAACAACGAGGTTCCATAGAATCTAAACGATGGAGATTTGTCAACTGCCTCATACAGCCTCTTGAGGCGTTCAATGATCTCATCGATAATCAAACAGATTAGGTTGGTTTTATTTTGCAATCTACTTTTGGAACCATGTTGAAAGTACTCGCGCAATGCACACTTTAATCCATCTTGATCCATCCTTCTCCCATAGTACTTATCATACCACAAGTAACCACCATAATCAACCTGATACACTTGCATTCCACACAAACGAACCCCCAAACTGGCAGAGGTGCTCGCCTGACATTTGGCTATCTGTCTAAAGCGTTTCTCTTCGCTCGCATCGTCGTCATGTTGTCTGGTGCCCATTTTAAGATCTAGAATGCATGGTAATTGATATTTGGAGGCAACGTTTTCTAGTAATAACAAATATTTCTCGTTGGGTCTAGTTATGTAGTCTGCTCTGAGGAGATTCTCTTGCGAGAGGTTCTTCTTGAGCATCTTCTCGTCCGAAAATGGTCTCAATTGAACGCGCAGCTCGAATGGAAAGGGTGCTGGTGTCTGTTTGGCTCTGGGTAATGTATTACTATTGATACCATTGAAATCACTACAGTTGCTAGTATTGATTGTGCACTTGGTGCTCGACTGAGTTTCTCTATCTTTGTTTGGAGACTTGATCTCTCTAAACGGTGCTGATAAATTATTTTGACTAACCCTAATTGGTTGGTGGACAATTGGCTGATAATTTCCTGGACTGATTTCGCTAATTTGCACGACGCCTGCACGAGACAATTTGAAAGACAAGCTTGCATCTTGTTAGTGGCCGGCCTAATTGATCTTTTCCCCCTCTCACCACCAAAAGGCGTTTCAACAGCGAAGAATCTTTTCCCTCAAGTTGACCAAATTGACCTTGCAATATTCGTTTCCGATTGCAAATTCAATCAACTCTCCAATTTTTGAGATCCTACTTACCTTTGTAAGCTGGAACGAAGTTCAGCAATTCCTTAGGAACGTTCAGATAGAATAGAAGCTCTCTGGGGACCAGCGGTTTGCAGAGAGTGCTTTTGTCCAGGGTTAACAGTTGTCTGTGACCGCCCACTTGATGGACAAAGGGATACAATGTGATGCCATCGCTCTGTTTGCTTTCGGATAAATTTTGGACCTCCTGCAAGCTGGCGCCCGATTTGCGCCGACGGCTAAAGATACTGTTCTCATCCATTGGAATCGAGTCGTTCGCCTCTTGCTGGAGCTGTTTCTTGAACACTTCCGCCTGGTCCTCACACGAAAGGCCGTGCAGATGTCCACACCGATCGGTTGCCTCAATCTGCTGAGGCCCATGAGTTGCACTATCCACATGAACCATTGTTTCGAATTTCATTGGACTCCAATCACTTGACTGTAAACTCTCACTCGGCCCAATAAAAAGAAAAGAGGGTAATTTTTCACTAATTAGTCGAAAAGTTGCAAATTTGCGAAGATTCCTCCTATGCTTGATGGTGTATCTTCAGTCTACTGTCTGTCTGTCTATCTAGCTGGCTATGGTTAGCGATCAAGGTTTGCTGTTGGAAAAGATGTTGTCGTTCGTCGTTGTTGTTGTTCTTGTTGTGGCTCTTTTTCGCTCGATTGAGAAAGTGTTGCAAATGATGGAAGAAGATGGAAGAGAAGAGAGCGTCTAATCTGTAGCAGAGTGCGCCAAATACACTACACAATAGTGTCTCTCACTTGCCAATGGCTTCAGGGGCCTGCAACTACGTGTGTTGTGTCTCTCCCTCTGCATTGCTCTAGAATCTAGACAGTGCATGCGCGCCCCCTTAATACCGAGCTAGCTCGATGCGCAACACTTAGGCCGCGGCCGCTGCCGCCACTCTGTCTATCCAGTGCACTGGCTTGGCCAAGGCAGCCCGCTGAGAGCGCTCGTCTTCAAGTAGATGTAGGCTTGTTTGTGTGCCTGTGTGTTGATTTCTGGCCCGTGCAACATTCTGCCCGACTTCAATCATCCGACACAGCCGAGTCCATTTGGGCGCAATGCCGAAAACATCGCCCCGTAGAGGCAGACAAACCCAATAAGATCAACACTGACACTCTGGCCCAGTGCTGTGATTGCCCCCCAAGTCTGCCGAGTGCTGCATCTTAGCGTCGTCTTGCGACTCTTGCCCCTACGTGCAAATTGTACGTAGCCAATCAGTTAGAGATCAAGTGCTGCAAGTGCGAGCAAAATAAACGCTTGGCATGGAAAATTATTGCTCCACTTAGTGAAACTCTGCATGATTTCCACCAAAATCTAGACAATTTTCCTCCCATCAAATAACACTTCAGCCTGTCTCAGACAATAGTCTCAAGGATACGAGAGGAGCCTGGACAGCAAAGATTAGAGGATGGAAAGATGGTTTAGAGAAGCAACAATGATGTTGCTGCTAGTGAGTATACTCTCTAGTTTGATGGTCCTTTCCAACCTGGAACTAGCTCAAGCAACAAAATACTCCGTCTGTGACAAGGATAAAACCAACTCCGATGTTGGCAACCTCGTAATTAGCCAGTGCGAAAGCCTCCAGGACACGTGTCCATTTATTCGCGGCTTCAACAAATCCATCGAGTTGGACTTCACTCCCAAAAAGAAGGCCGAACAGGTGAAAGTAAAGTTGGCCGGAAAACTCAGCCATTTGCCTGTGCCATTCTTCATCAAGCCAGACAACGCTTGTGGAAATTATGGCTTCGATTGTCCCTTGGAGCCAAACAAAGCGTACAAGTTCAGGCTCAGTCTTCCCATATTGAGGACCTATCCCAAGCGTAACGTTGACGTCCTTCTTCGTCTTTTGGATGAATCAGACAATGAAATAGTTTGTGTGGAAATTCCGGTTCGCATACAAGACCCCCAAAAGGAATCGGCCACCTAGAGCTCGATGGCCCCCGGAAAAGGGAGTCGTTGAAACGACTCGAAAGGTCTAGGCTCGCCGAGTCTACTCGCGTGAATACTCGATCATTGCACAACAATGGAGTGAAAATCACTTGGATGTGATCTGAACGTAACACTCAGAGGCTTTTGAATGTGCTCAAGAAGACCAAACAACATTAATAAAAGAATTCGCCTTAGATCTACATCATTTATCTACATCTTTACGTACGTTTAACTCCGTGTTTGAGCTTGCCTAGCGCTATACTGAAGCCTGATCACAACGAGCGCATCACAGGAAATGAAAGATCAAAATTTTCTCGTGGTGGAAATTGTTTTCTGGCCAGCTTATCTTGTGGAAAAAACAAAACTTTTCTCCAAACTCAACAAGTTGTTGATAAAAACCACTGACCAACGAACTCAAATAGCTGAAGCTCGAGTGGGATACTCGTTCCAGTCATGTGCCGCCAGTCTTTGTGTACATTTGCGTGTATGCAGTGTCGATCTAGGCCTTTGAAGTGTGAGAAGCCATTCGAGCGACCAAACAAAAGGGGGCCGACATTGAATAGGGAAAGGCAAGGGGATGGAACACTCGAACGGCAGACTCTTGAACTGATCCAATTTGTCGACTTTCTCCGCTGACGACACGCTTTTCTAGATCCAACGGGATCTTGTGAAGACTTTTACAATCGTCTACAAACGACCATCAGCACAATAGGCGTGAACTTGACATTGATGTAGGTGTGCACTGTGAGCAGTGTGAGCAGCACTGGAGAGCTGCAAGCATGTAGCTGGGGCTTCTTGTCTGAGTCACCGCCGAGCTCGTGCTTGATTCGTCTGGGGCGACTTCAATCAAGCGACAGAACAATCTGGCTCTAGTACAGTATCTATACCAACAAATCTGCCTCTTTTCACACACTTGACACTGGTTCAGAGAGGCGAAAAAGGAGCGCAAACAAGGAGGACTAGTCGCAACTTGTTCTCAACTGACTCGAGAATCTTCTGCCGGTCTAAGGCCGCAATTGGGCCGCTAATGACTAGCAGAAGGCACCCAATGACTTCTAATAGTTTCCTCTCCCACGTCTACCCAGACAAAAGTGACGAGAAACCGGCGCAATGTCTTGCAGTGCGAGACTGTGTTTGTTGTTGTCTTAGTTCAAAAGAGATGAAGAGAGAAAGCGAACACTCTTTATCGTCGAGCTCAGATCTCCATTGGCCCACTTGGAAGCATGCTTAGTAACCGTTTCGTGTGCTTGTTTGCCTTAGTTGCTCCCCTTTTGAAGCGCCATCATTTGGAAGGCATCAATTTGTTGGGGGAAATCTGAGCTTCAGCCTCCCCACTTGGCATATCAAGCTCGCTTCTTACTCCTCTGTTTCTCGCTCGAGGCCAAATGGCGTCACGAGCATGTCCGCCTCTAGCGCACCACCCTTGAACCTATTGCGGTGTGGGAGAGCCTCGAATGGACGCGTCACCAGAGTTACGTCGTCGAACGGCCTCGCCAATCAAGCTCGACAGGATGATGGTTTCCTCGCTCACCTGTTTACATTTGATACCTCGCCGATGTGAGACGTTTGTGGTTAGGAAATTTGTTTACAATTCCAGAGAAATCTCTGCCCTCTTTCGCTGGCCTCTTTGCGTGCCCTTATGAATAGAAGTATGGCAAGCGAGCCGCAAACACGCAATACCAAGCCCTAAAGCGGCCCACGAGAGCGCCCTTGAAAGCGAGCGCCACACTGCGAAGAGGCACGCACAGAGTGCACCTCAATTCCTGCTTGCAGTGCTTGTCGCCCGACGGGAGCCCCCGGGGTCTTGCCAGCGAATAATTAGGAAAACCGGCGAGACTCTCCCTGTTGGCGGGCAAATGTCTCGGCAGACAAATAGACAGTGCCTTGGGCAACAACGAGACCATTGTCAGCAAAGTCCTGGGCTGCCGTTGCCCGTCGGCACGTGGCATTGGCCGTAGTCTTCGTCGTTGTTGATCCACCTTAGTTTTCTGGCGACAGTGGCCTCCTTTTCCATTCTGCTTCACTGGAAAGAGTCTTGACTGTGCCAAAACAATGATGCGCGTCATTCGCATAATCTTCTGGGCCGTTTTGGTGAAAAAACCCGATGAGTTAGACACAGAGAAGAACAACCGAGAGATCGGGACAGGCCAGAAGTCTGCTAGACAAAAACAGGGCCAAATCTAAGGCCGACAAAGCGACGATTAAAATGGCCAGCTTAGCACGAGGGTCTAATCCTTTTGCTAATTTTGGTTAATTAGATTTTCTAAAGGATTTTGCTCGCTTAAAAAATTGGAACTACTGAGGACAATTTCTTCGTTTCTTCCCCCATCTTGTCTCTGAAGAAGGAGGAACATTCGAGCTTTGTCGGGAAAGGTTTCTCTTCCTTGAACGACGATCCGTTTGGAACTTTGCTCGTAGAAAATGAGCCCCAGCTATGCCCTTGTGGACCTCAGTCTCTCGTCGGTTCTATATCCGTCCAATCGGATGCCGATCATTCTCGTGGGACTGGCCCCGAGTATTTGCTGTGAGCGTGCCAAAAGAGCCGGACCTCGCGAGTCGGGAGATGGAGGATGTCAGATTGCACTCGTGACCGAGCAACTTGGCCAGATCGCTCACTTTTTAACTGGGGAAAAATGGGAGTAAAAATAAATTAAGCAAAAGAGCGAAAATAGAGGATAGAGAGTGTAGGCTCACAATAGTTCAGAGTGCCACTCGAACTATTTGGGACGGAACGAGAGGCAGCATCATGTGAGAGACGCCGAGAGGGCTTGCACAAAGGCACGCACCAACAGATGCCAGAGACTGTGGCTCGGCAGATCTCGTGAGCCTTGGCACTCGGCTGCATGAGATAGGCGCTCGTGAACTCGGCCTGTGTGTCTTTGTACTCGTGGGCCCCACACGAAGCTGCTGTATGGGCGACCAGTTGGCAAGAGTTCGCGTCTGGGCGAGCAAGAAATCCATCAGAAGCCTTCCCTTTGCACGGGCGCCGAATTCGCCGCCAAACAGCCTTGCCAAAGGCCAAACTCGAGCGCCAAGGAGGCGCTCTCAACTAGAGTCTAGCAGCGCGACAACAATGCAGCGCCCGCACTTGCTTGGCTCGCCCACAACAGTGAGTCATGCTAATTAATGTTGCGCAATTCATCCATTTTCATTCCCAGCTGCCTTGGGGGCCACATTTTTCTCCCTTCCCATTTGTCGCTCTGCCTCGGCGGCCGTTCGATGCACTCGCGCCAAGACAACCAGCCCACAGCAGAGCCAAACGAGATCCTCTCTTCCTCTCCAAAGCTGCTCGCCTACCTTCCCTCTAGCCAAATGGGCGAACAAGTTCTAATTGTCCAAATTGTCTCCAAGTGGGAGACTCTAATTTCTTATCTAACTCGAATCACCTTCTGTCATTAGATTATTGCAATTGTTGCTCCTCATCTTGGGCTCCTCGTCGTCCCCACTCTCGCTCAAGACACTGAGGACATTTTGGCTGACAAACAGACAAACAAACAAACAAATACAGTCGATTATCAGAAATACAGCGATTTAATCAGGTGCCAAGTCGGCAAAAGTTGACTAACTCAAAGCGGCATTGTTTTCTGCGTCAAACAACCCTTTCACATTCATCGTCCGACAATTTCACTCTATTCCATTACAATGCTTAGTGCAACTCAATTGAATAGTGGCCGAAAAGGCTCCCACTTGCTGCTCTGCAAAATCCTGTATAGCTGCTTGGTGGGAAAGAAATAGAGTGTGGAAACTGAGGCTGCAATACGTGCACCAAAATGGCTGCCATCTTGTGCAGATTGTATCAGTTCCTCCATAATTTGTTGCACCCAACGATCGGGCGAGTGGAGCAACACTTTCATTGCCAAACCACTGCGGCAGTTTAATTTAATCTCCAGCTCACGAATTCACTTCGACCAGTCAGTCATTCTTAAGTGCTTTTGTTCAAACAGCCCGAAAGCGGCAAGACTTGCGACCACCCGCGCTGACACAATACTTCCTCTTCCTCACTCCTTCCAGCCAGCCCCAAATGGCAGCCCTTGCTCAATCGGAGGCAGTTTCTTTCATCCGGATCGGTCATGTGACAGTGTGAGCTAGTGTGTGTTACTATTTAATGTGCTAATGTGCCTTCCTGCTTGCATAGTCACTTTCCGTTTGGTGATGCAATGCTCGGCTGGTGAGCCATTCACTTGCTCATTAGCGCCAACTCGATTCGATCCTGATTGATGACCTCAAACTTAGTTTCCATTGCTGCTTGCGCGCGATCATTCTGGTCGGCGGGGTCATGACTGTGCATCTGGTGATAAAACGGACTCGAATGGTTCGACAAGTCCATTCCGAGTCGATCAGATTTGATCTAATGGTCCTTGAGGGCAGCAGACGAACTCGGTGATTGCGACGTGCTCCGATGAGAAAGGACCATGATTGTCAAATGAAGTGCATTGGAATGGCAATCGCTGATTGACTTCCAGTACCACTGAAGTCTACCAACATAATGGTTCACTGCATCCGGTTGCTCAAAACTGGAAATCGCCAGTTTTTGGACTACCACTGCCATCGCGAGTGCGGATGAAATGGAGCAGTTATTGCACTCGAATTCGAATACAATGTCAACGAGACTCGTTTAGCGGTGTTCGAATAATTAGACTGTCTAGTTCGGAAGATTTATTTCTTCTACTGCATCTTTTTTGCTTTTGATTCAATTTAATTTACCAAAATGCGACTATTCAGAAAAGTGCCCCCCGAATCATCGCAAGCCATTAATTCGGACTAGAGGCACATATCGCCACCAGTCTCGAATTCGATTCAAGTCCCATCTCACTATTCATGCCGGGAGACACAATTACACTCAGTCCTCATGGGTTCATCATCAGACGGCCATGGAAGCACCATGGAATCCAATGGCTTTCCCCGAAATCCATTCCCGTTTGGCACGCCTGAGACGATCATGCGAGCGGACAAATCATTGTAAAGTGTGCCCCTACTCGATATGCCGTCCATGTGTATAACAGGGAATGGCATGCTTGGCAATTGATCACTAGCCCAGATTCGACATTTCCACGGCGACGCGACAATTTCCGGGCGGAAGTTGCGGCATTTTCAACCGATGCTGAATCTGCGCTCCAGAGGTCCTCTGTTTGGCTTTCAATCCGCTCCCGAGGCTATGGGCCGAGTTGGGACGTGCAAAAGCCACTTTCCAATCCAGTGGACTAATGTTGGGACCATTCCAGATTCCGAGGCAAAAAATGGCCTCATTTGCAGCCGCCACCACAAATTCCATTCGTTTTTAGTCGCTTGTTGATGATAGTTAGTTTAAAACATAAGTATTATGGCGTTAATCACCGATTACTATAAGACCTTGTCCACCTACCCTCGGAATGAATACGATCCTCGCCCAGCTCTTCTCGATCTTATCCCCACCCTTCCGTCTTTTATCACTCAGTTGGGCTTGTTCGACATCCAGAAGATCGCCTGATAGTTGAATCCAACAGTTCATCAAGGTCAATCACCTGGAAGACGAACAAACTCAACTGGATGCTTGAGTTGTGTCTAACTGTGTTGTGTAATTGTAGTCGGTTGCTGCTAGTCAGTCGAACTCTATACCAACACAGCAGAAATATTTGCATTCTTTGATGGCTAGGAATTGGAGATGAGAGCTGAATGAGTTATCATGCAGATGAAATTTCTCGTTAGAAAATCTCCAAGGTGCTCCATTCTCGCTCCACTCTCACTCCAACCAGAGCACATATTTCCTACTATGTCGGTCGAGACTTCAAGACCTAGGATTTATTTCGGTGAGCCAAGTTGGATTAACTTTTCTAATTGATTCCTTACCTAGAGATCTTGACTCTCTGATAACTGAAAGACAAATGAGATTCCCTTCACCAGCTCGACAGATCAAATGACACCGTCGAAGCTGGACACCTCACTCAACCTTGGGGCGCCTCGTGTGTGACGCCCCTCAGATTGTCCGATGCTAATTCGGCGGGACGAAAGTATAAACAGAGACCAATTCCGCCAGCAAATATGCGGCAAACCTGCAAGTACAAGCAGGCTGATAGATTGTACAATTGCCCAATTTCCGTGCCAACCGATAATCAGTTCAGCAGTGATGATCGCGGGAAACGACTCACACTTTCGCGTTGGACCATCATGCAAGGGGATGGTTAAACTGAGGCCAAGAGGCGTCCAATGATCGAAGGCTAATAACTGGACCCTCTCATGGCCATGCACTACGTTGGGCAATCGACGTGGTACTCGAACCTTCGCACTAACAAAAAGACGCCGAGCAATGAGACGACGTGGAGGCGCCGATGGTCAGCGATCAAAGCGTCCCGATTTGATTATGATCATTTAATAATAAGCGTGATCGAGTTCAGTGGAGCCAAGGCTCAACTGTCAACTAGTTCAGTGCGAATATCTCTCGGCAGTCATTGCATTTCTCGCCGGAGACGTGGCAATAAGTGTCACTAGGAAACTTCAGCTTCAGGCAAAGACCGCGCCCTCTGACACGCTAACGGATGATCATCACTCCTTACGAAAGATGGTCTGCTCACCTCTTGTGGGTGGTGGCCTTTGTGGCGCAATTGAATTAATTTGACAATGTTATTGCCCGGCAATCATATCGTTTATTCAAGCACTTGAGCATTCGGTGCGATTGCATGCCAGCTGCAATCCGGCTCACACCACAAGGGGCCATTTGGCAGCCTCTTATGGCACGCGCCAGCCCGTCCAATCCGTTTGCCGAGGGGAATGATCGTTTCCGATTATTGTGCTCTTCACTCGCGCCCTTTGCCGCATTTATACAAATAAGATTGGCCCAACCCAGCTGGCACCCAACTGGCACCTAACTGTCACCCATTTGGCGTCCGAATACACCAATCAGTGGCCTAATCTACACAGCTCAAGTGGTGGAGCTTTGTTCACAGCAAAAATGGTTGAGCATGCATCGTGATTGCTCACCCCCATTTCTCACGGTTTACTGTTGTCTATGGGCGACAAATGAAGACATCATCATGAACAAATTATCAACTACTCTAGTCCCAGTTAGGCTCTTTAATATAGCATCCAGTGGATGTTCTCGGGCGTGAACTCGTTTGCCAGCTCATCGTACAGGGTCATTTTCGGGCGCCGATCTGCAGCAATCGACTCCCCATCGGGTCCTGGAGCCATAAGCGTGCTAGAGTCGATCTTCAGCTCGTGCGCCCTCATCATTGCCTTGCCCGAATATTTGGCTATTGCTTCGATCAAAAGGTTGGCAATAGTTTCGACAAATTTCATCTGAATCATGAACAACATGGGTCCAAAGATACCACCGCTGGCGCCCATTCTGGCTACAACCTTCTCCCTATGGCGGTCAATCCAACGCGAGAGCAGCACCATCGAGAGCTTCTTCAACTCATCCTTCATCGTATCCATCAATTGTTCAACGGCCTTTTGTCTAACCAGCGCCTCACTTTCGCCCCTAATTGCTGGGTCCTGTTCCTCCACCAGCTTGATATAGTCCTGGAAGGTCGACTCTTCCACCACCGAGTTGCTCAGACTCTTCAGCGACTCTGGGCTGTTGAGCAGGATGGACAAGCTGGACACAATGCGGGCGAGAGGGATCTTTGCAGCTGGTTTCCCGCCTCCTCGGCCCTTCTCGAGGCTCGACCGGTCTCCAAGCTCATCGTCCAAGCGAACGCCGCTCTTCTGTTCGATCTCCTCCCTCACGCCTCTGATTGATTGGATCGCTATTGCAAAGGGGTCATTTTCGTCTTTGAGTTTACCAGATTCCCGTCTCTTCTCAATACTATTTCCGATGTGTTCCGAAATCTTTCCAAAGAACTGCTTCACATCCTTCTGCTCAGCCACCGTTTTCACCTCCTTCTCTGCCGTGTCTTCTGGCACTGCATTGCTCAAGCTGGGTGGGACCTGCACGAGGGTGAGAAGTGCCAAAATCAGTGGCAAGAAACTGTTTGTTGTCCAGATGTGATTCATGATGACTAATATTGACTAACTTGATGACACTTTTGAACGACCGACAAATCGGAGCAAAGACAACCTCGAGAAAAGGAACCAGCTCACTGCGGAGACTTATGTCAATTGATGCAAAACGTCAGAAAGCTGAACCACCGCTATGGATTGTGAATTTGTGAGTTTTATTCTAAATTTGGCCGACCGATTGGGGGAGAGATGCCTAAATCTAAACATAGACTCTCGGCTCACACGCCTCCTACAATGACATTTCGCAGCATCGATTCGACACCAGGTTGCTCGACGGTATTGATAGTCCAAGCTTCAATCCTTTTGTTGTGATTGTCGCAGATCAAGAAAGGTCAAATAAACTGCAACATCCGCCCAAGAATAGTTATCCAGACAGATGGATGTTAACCTTCAAGTGGCCTGAGTGGCTTGGCTTATAGGAGGACCAAGAAGAGTTCAATCGAATGGCTGAGACACATCGAGCTTGCCGAGACCTGGTGCACATTCATCAAGTGTCAGTCTGGCTAGTTCAGAGTCCAGTCTGGCACTGAGATACCACGGGTCGTCGTGAGTGCACAACATTCCTCGGCTGGCCACTCCGATGACAGTCCAGCGTCCAGTGTTGGACTCAGGACAGAGTGTTGGGCCACCCGAATCGCCGCGACAAATTGCGCCCGGCCCAGTGCCGTTTCTCAATGAGATAAATGCTCGCGAATTATCATTATTTGCATTCTCGTGCTCTTGGACGCGTAACTTTTGCACAACCTCTAGAGGCCTAACGCTGCTCCCTTTCCTTACCCTATAACCGGCGCCCACTTGGTAGCAGTTGGACGCGCGTCCCTTGGTGATGATTTTGTCCGACTCGAAGGGCCAACAAGCGGGCTGGACATACTCGTCAAATGTTAGTGGCGTTTTCAGAGTCAAAATGACCACATCATTGCCGCTGGGATGAGCGCATACCTTGGCGACCTGGATTTGATTGTAATACTCTTTTGAGAAATCCTTCTCATGGTAGAGGAAGCTTTTCACCTGGCCCACCACAATCCTTATATCTTCCGGAACCACTGGGTCGAGGGCGCCCCCACGAAAGACGCAATGGCTGGCAGTGAGCAAGTGGTAATCGGAAACAATAACCGCAGAACAGTGGCCCTTATAGTTGACATGCAGTTGGGCAAGAGAGGGAAACTCTCCCAACTCCACATTGTCGCCACTGAGTATGTATCCAGACGTTGTTTCATCTAAGTTCTGGCTGCCCTGATTGGAATTTCCGCAAGTTTGTCTGAACTTGCAGAAGTAGCCATATTTTCTCTGGTCGCAAGTGTCGTCGGCTTGCAATTCTTCGTCCGCCACGATGCCGATGATTACGAGGTAAAATAGGAACGCGACATGGAATAGTGTACGGAGTAAACGGAGGCGATTGGAGATAAACATCGTGCTTCAATCGTGGCAGCAAGTGGTCTTGAGCTGTGAAATGCACCCCACAGAAGCAGTATACTGATCTGCGTGGAAATGTTGATCTCTGTAAGCAGTTTTTCAGTCATTTTATAGCCAAAATTTTGACAAAATTTCGACAAGAAGAAAGAGATTAATGCGAGAAGCATTAGACACACGCAATCTAAGCCATACTGTCTCGCCCCAAGTGAAGTGAAATTGGTGGCGAAAAATCTCTATTAAATCTCCACTTGATGATTATCTCAGGCGTGGGGTGCAGTCTGTGTGATTAGATTAACAGATTGTCAAAATGTGACTCAATCTCCATGTGACAGATCATTTTGGGGGATTTCTCATGATAAACTACTCAAGTCCGTCCACCCCACAAGAGCCCATCGTGGTTCGGGCCAATTTTTGATCGACGGGCGTGTCATAGTACCAGGGAAAGTTTTTCTTGCAGGTGCCACTGCTGGCCACTCCAACAACAGTCCAGCGTCTCCAGTCCTTCTTGAGACAAAGGAGTGGACCGCCCGAGTCTCCACGACAAACTGTGGCATTGTGATCATTGACCAGTGTCAAATAGCCGGGTCTATATACACTTTTATCTGTGTCGATGCGAACGCGCATTTTACGAATTAATGGCACATTGAAAACGGATGACTTTCCGGCTCCCACCTGCCAGCACCAGTCATTTGCTTTGTACATGGGTTCCTCATCAAATTTCCAACAAGCCGGCTGAATATAGTCGTCAAATGTGAGTTTGTTCGCCAGGGTCAGGATTGCTATATCGAGATGTTCTGGATGCGTGCAAACCGTTTTCACCTTAAGACCGCCCTTTTCACCTGCCACGACAACCCTATTGGTGCCCACATAGACCTCGGTGCTCACCGCCTGTCCGGTATCCCCATGGACACAATGGCGCGCTGTCACAATGTGGTAATCTGAAATTATCGAACCTGAACAGTATTGCACTATACGATAGGTGTCCGTTCGGGTCATGATGGAAACCAATTGGGCGAATGAGGGAAACTCGGCAAGCCGAAGATTTTCACCGCCTAGGATATAGGCGCCATATGGTGGCTGTGGTGGCTTTGGTGGCCTAGTAGATATGCGCGAAACTCGGCCACACATGTCCTTGAATTTGCATAGGTAACCATATTTATTATCGTCACAAAAACGTCCCTCTAGGTAAGCTTTGTCATAAGTACTATTGAAAGTTTTGTCAATATAATGGTCATAAGTGAAACAATAACGGTAATCTTGCTCTCCAATTAGAGCAACAATGGCCAGCAATAGCCAAATCCAGTGCAACATGGGGATTTTGTTCCAAGGTTTTTATCTATTAGATAATGATTTGTGGTCCCGTGAGAAGCACAGAAACCATGTGCAAGGCCCTCGGGCAAATATCTCTGCCACTTTGCTCGAGCAGTGGCCTGAAAATCGAAGCATTCGAAAGGCAATGTTTTTTTTTCTGCCGTTTGTTTTGTTCGCCCTTGGTCTTCACCGACCTGAAGGGTCGGCCCCTTTCAAACAGGTGCTCGTGGACTTGGACGACAGCCTGCAGACTGACTCGGAGTGAAACTCGAGACGGGACAAACGTCAAGCGGGGAGCTTGGCACTCTGTGTCGAGAAGCAGGATTGCAGCAGTCCATAACTGTGACTCGCAATTGCACATTCGAGCGCGATAAAAGTCCTCAAACTGTCCAGTTACGTTATGACTAATCTCGGCGAAAAAGCCTGTCGAAGGAAGATGGACTCTCGACAGTCTGGGGTCCTAAGGCTTACAAGGAGCGTGCGCCAGGTATGACGCCAGTTTCCAACTCTCATTAGCGTGAATGAGTTCAGCTCCGCGAGTTCTGTCGGAACAGCCATTTCGCACATCCAGGAACTGAAGAATTCGCGAGTT
>Ga0058701_10000707_pt1 | contig 22433 bp, 5 predicted proteins | sample AgamicOrMae_FD_97039 | JGI IMG/M metagenome (GOLD analysis project Ga0058701, IMG submission 97039) | Agave microbial communities from Guanajuato, Mexico - Or.Ma.e | ecosystem: Host-associated > Plants > Phyllosphere > Phylloplane/Leaf | place: Guanajuato, Mexico | collected 2012-06-04 | reverse complement strand
GGGGCCGGGAAATGTTAAAAAAAAAAAGGAGTTAATTAAATGGTTTGGGCTTCCCTTTGCCTCTAAAAAAAAAAAAAAAAAAACTCACGTCAACATCTTGTATGCATTGATTGTTGCAGGACAGTCAACTGAAACCGGATAAAGCAGTAGAGGGGTTTTCAATCACTTTAGATAAAGTCGATCGCCACCAAGCAGGGGTGTACCAGTGCACCGCAAGCAACGGAGTCGGCGAGCCAGTCACCATTGACATGCAACTGGATGTCGACTGTAAGTACTGTATATCTTAAGCCTACTAAAAAAAAATTCATGTGTCCCACTCTTCGTCTCGAAACCAACCGGAAAAAGGCATGACACCTATTCTTTCCCTAAGTAATCTGACCGAACGGTCCAGTGTGACGCCGCAGATCTTGTAAAGTAACTAAACGCGTTGACCAGAGTGGAACAAAATAGGTTGAGGAAATTATAAAACCATCAATAAGAGTCATCATCCAACTCCTCAAAGAGGTTGTTGCGATCACACATGGTCCTGCGCAAAATCTTTCCGGAAAGTGTTCCGAGAGAAGATATAAGCATTTTGTGAAAAAAGAAGTAGCCTGGTGTTATTTGTGATTGCGCAGATCCGCCCGAAATCGAGGTGGAGCGGAGCTGGGTTCACAGCGGCGAGGGCTATGAAGCGTCTCTGGTGTGCATCGTCCACGGCGAGCCTGCGCCAAAGGTAAGAGCTTTTAAGGGAACCTATTAGTTCCGTTTTCAATGGAACGGACCACCAGCTTTTGTGGTCAGTAGCGGATGGTGGCTGGTTGTTAGCGATAAGCCACGAAGCGCCCTACCGAACTGTGCACCGCTGCTACACTTCTAATACACCATATGCCGAATCCAAAGCCCTGTGCCGATTTATATGCAAATTTCGCGAGCTTTTAAAGCGCGGCAGCTTCTTACAGAGTTTCGATTGAAGATAGATAAGGTCGGCTTAGAGTTGACGTGCTCGATTTCTGGAGAAAACGTAACGAGAATATGATTATGTAAAGGAAATACTGAGAGCTGATGGAGCACTGTCAATTTTAAAAGTTGAGATCCCCCTCCTGCGTTCCATTCTTTATCGCTCAATCGAGTGGTAAAAAATAAGAGCACCTATTGTAAAATAACTTGTTAAGCCTTCTTGAGTGTCTTCATTCATCATGCAGCAGTCCTATGTCTTACAAAAACTTTCGACCTTAGGGAGGGCCAACGAGATAAAAATGCCAATCCCAAAAACTGAGTAGGGGCAAGAACTTCCGACAACAGGTTCCCGATCACCGTGGAGCGCTGGAGACGCCATCAGATTTTTCAACAGCCACACGTACTACCGACCCAAATCATACCCGAACTTCCCTTTTGAAATATTAATAATATTTATATGTATAAAATAATATTCAGCCTTCTCATCTAAACGCCAGAGTGGCCGCTCCTCCTTCACCAGTGTCTTTCGGGACTATATCCCTGAAGTCATCATATCTGGTTCTGAGGAAGTGTACATGTAAGCGATTGGACTTCTCCTTCAAGTCAATCCTCCTAGGTTTTTGTCTTGATACGTTGCTCCACATCCTCATGTTTATCTAAAACTACATCACACATATTTTTTTTTTCAATCGGGATCAAAAGTAAAAATCACATCGTCGAGGTGTAAGCTCCACTGCTTCTTACGGATCTATAGCTTTAAGGAGCTCTTCTTCCCAACAGAAGCTGTTGAAAATACTGTGATAAAGAGGTCCTGGTCACTCGAGTGGAAAGACTTCCTTCATCGTTTGAGGATGGGACGGATGCAGTTCCTAGAATCAAATCGAGTGAGACTAGAAACAATGCACCTCTGACGACCATAGAATGAGACTTCCTCCAGTTTTAACACGGTTCAGCGATTCGTGTCCTTAACGAACTCGATGGAAGATAAGTCGTTTGATAGACGTATGTCCGTGCTTATGCTCGCTTTTGTTTTCGGGAAGTCCACCAGTGACCCAGACGACTACCGAGGTCAAACATCCATGATATCAAATTGTCATTATTCTTTTAAATGCTCAAATGGGCAAAGATGACATCGTATAAACGGTCCTGCTGACATCCATACACTGTATAACAATATTTATCGAATTGACGCGGACTTCGTAGCCACTTTCCTCAACGAGATTTACCGATGTAAATGATACTGATCGGGATTGTTATTGCCCTCCTTTCAAACACCACAAGGATTCTATTCCAGGAGAGAAAAGCAAATCTCTCTGAAGACACAATCGAAACCGAAGACTTATAAAAGAGTTACGCTGAACAAGTCAGCGAATCATGTATTCTGCGCAAACAATTCTATGAAGGAAATCGAGTAGGCGTCTGGCTTTTTGCAGATATCTCAGAAAACTCCACGTGCTTATCGGATTTCAAGGTCAACAACATTGGGCGATAAAAATAGCGGTGGAATAGTGACGTTGATTACCAATTCTGTGGAATGTAAGCCCATTTGAGGGGATCCTCTCACGTTGATTGTGTTATCGTTCGCAGGCCAGTCTTGATTCAATCTCAGATTGAACAAACTTGTACCAGGATTTTTACCTTGGCGTTCCTCGCGCTGCAAAATGATCTCGTTCCAATTTTTATCTCGATCTAGGTTACAGTAAGTTTAGTTGACCATGTTTGGAAGGAAGAGCTGTTCACGTGATAGGGAAGGGAGCAATGTACACTGTAAACCCGTGGGGTGAATTTTGTTGCGTATGAATTTCAACGATGATTTTGTAGGCTCCCCATAGATTACTGAATGAAGACAAGAGCCAAGTAGACGCAAATTGAACCTCGTTGGGGGCTACTTTCACTGATTTACCCCGTTTGGTGAGGTTCACTGCCCTGAAAAGGGGTTAAACTAATTGTGGCTGAAAGTCGAATTTGGGGTGAAAAAAGTTGCATATTAAATTCACCCTATTTTTGGGGGTTAAATTAACCCCAAGGATTTAGAGTGTAATTCATATCATCTAGAGCTCTATTGTCTGAATTGCTTCGATCTTCATTGGTTTGTTAGTAAACCTTATCATTGAAATCGATTCTCCTTCTGTTTAGACTTATGTTGGTTCCCGATGTAGGTGCTCCATATGATTCGATCATGAATTTAAAGAGCATGGTATTTTTAAACGACTGCTACTTCTATCTCGTTTAAGCCTTAAGCGTTTATCCCTTTAAGCCTAGCGAAGATACAGTGGAGCAAAGCACAGAACACCTAAACAAACTTAACAAAACTAGTCCTTTCGTCACGAGAGTCTAACTCTACAAACTAACATAAGGTTGCGTGCCTTATGCGTCGTTCCATTGATGCTGCCCGCCTCTTAACGGTAAAAGATAGACAATATGAGAAGAAAGAAGACTGAGGTTTACACTTTACAGTATCAACAGACGGGTACTAACGAATATGTCATAATCCCACAAAAAACGTAAATTTTTCATAGAGCCCTGACTTGCCACTTTTTGGAACGGACACATACGTTTTTCAGGCAAATCGCCAATAGCCAATCAGACTGGAAGCCTTGTCAACAAAGCGAAATTAATTCCGAACAGAGGCATTAATTCCAGCCAGTGATGCGATCATAGAACAGAACTAGGATCTTGTGCCCGAAATGCAACCGTTTTTTATGTGAGTTTCGGACAGCTAAAAAACTCTACGTCTGTAGTTTGACAGCTTGGTTTGCATGATTTGCAGTTTAGTCCAATGCGGCTCGCCCAACAGTCTGTCTGCATGATATATTACTCGAAAGTAGATTCCTCGTTTTAAGTAGATTCCAACCAGAAACTCCCGTAAAATTACTTGAACGTTTTTAAAAACCGCGAAAACTAAACGACTTTTGAAATACACAATGAAAAACATACCTCTTTGGTTTCCAGGGTAGAAGAAGTAAAAAAGGAGCCATTTAAAATTTCAAGTTTTGAAATAAGTCGTCGGGATTTCGGATGACTGAATTTGCAAATACAGTTTTCGAGAGTGTAGTAACGATTGTATACATCCATAGCGAGCCCAGTAGGCCTGCAGCATCCCATGCGCACTTAATCTTTTTATACTAATTACCTTGCGCTACATTGAAGAACCCTTGCTCGGCAGTGAACCATTGTCTCGCATCCAGGGTCGCAATCAAGGAGACATGATTCCTAGATGCGATGCACATTAGGAAGAGTGCGTCCAACACAATGAGACCTTGCGATAGAGTACATAGTACATAGTGTAGGTCGCACACCAAACAATCGAGAGTGCTTTGCGACACTCTACGGTTTCATTGTCAACAGTTGATTCTCTTTTGTTGAGAGGAACAGCTCGAGGCTGCTCCGCTCCAGCTCTTTCATTGGCTGCCCCTTTTCGCCCGCCGAAAAAGGTGGACAAAAGTGAAGGTTTACTTAGGGAAATGGGACCTTTCTGGCACGGTATTTCAAGCCTGAAAATATACTCAAATCGATTTCATTTCGTTGACACTGGAAATATAATGACTAGGTTACACCTGTAAAAACATGAAATAAAACGTATTAAATGATTTTTATTATTTCGTTGTTTTTATAAAAAAATAAAAATACTAGCCTTAGATGCACGGGAAAAAATAGCAGTAGTAGTAGTAGTAGCGTTGATACATCACGTACAAATAATTTTAGCAGACATTGCTAACTTTTAAGCAGTCATTGCTAATCTTAAATGTAGCTTCTAAAATGTTTGCGATGGCAGCTAAACAGACAAATTTGTTTGATTAGAAGCTTTTTCTAACTTATTAGTAGTAGCTACAGCTAGTGTTAGCAATGCTAAAATTAGTTAACCATACCAATTAACTAGTTAATTAAAAACTGCCACACCAATAAACTCACTACTTTTTCAGTGTAACAGGCCCAAAAGGTGTTTTTTCGTTGCAAGCAAACAGTGATTTTTCCTTTCTTAGTCAATCGTATGACAAAAACTAATAAACATTTTTCAGCGCATAAAATTTAGTCTACACTTTTCATACAGCTTGGTCTCAAATTAACTTTGCCTCCCCCCCCCCAAAGAAAGCGCTTTTAAATCTTCAAACAAGTCCAAATAGCTCTTTGCGAGCTCCAGACTTCGTTAACAGTTTTAGTTCAAAGGTCTGACACTTCATCTTTGTGAAAAAAAAAACGCATGCACATGCAGCTGCATTTTTTTAACAAACATTTCGTTAAGAAACTTTGAGCCGCACACGGAGCGGCGTCCTTTCACTAATGTGGGTCTGCAATAATTATGTTTAGCAGTGAAGAGAAGTAGTGCAACAAAAAAATAAGCTATAAATGCAAATTAATAAAGAGACCTTTGCTTATACTTTACACAAGAAAATATGTTTTCTGTGGCAGCACACAAAATTCAAGCAAAAAGATACCTTTTTTTCCGGAGTCTATTTGACATACGTTTGTGCAAAACAAATAGCGCACTTGGCTTTACATAGATTATTCCAATAGGTTGGGTTACCGTGAAGTTTGAATAGAAACATTGGATCTCGCTCCACCACGGCTCGCTCCTTCATCACTCCTGACAGCATTTAAAATGAAGATATTGGCTATTCGCAAGCTATTGCAAAGATAGGACTTGAAAGCACGTAAACCTACCTAATGCCTTTTAAATGAAAAGTCTCTTGAACGCTCGGAGCACAACCTGATACATTTTATAGGAGGCAGGCGTGCGAATAGCCACTTCGAAAAATGAAGCCACGATCGACGCTTCCGAGGCAAAACCTGTATTTTTAGAAATTCGAGGACAAAAATTTCTTATTTTAGGATAATTTTAAGTAAGGATAGTACTGTCACTTTTTATTAGCGTGTCTAATTGCTGTGGTGTTGGGAATAAAGCCGGCTTGCTTCTCATCGATAACGCTGATGCAAAATGGTGGCAAAAGCGTCCATTAAGGAAATCAATACGCAGACTCTGGAGGAGGTCGCCCAAGTTTGCAACATTAGTCCATGATGGAAGCCCAGAGGAATTTTCCAAGACGCATGGCGGTGGGCGGAAGTCCACCGTGCCACTTTCTACCCATTTACCCAACCACTAATAGATGCTGGACGTATTAGGAGCGCTAGTGCCTCCAGGGTTCCCCGGACTAGACGTCAAACCGTCCGTCCATCCGTCGGAGTTTAACGGATTTCCAACTCAACTTGATCGCCCCAATTAGCTTTTCAACTTTCACTCGACTCACTAATTGTCGAAAGAACTTAGCTCAGATTCCGGACCAGTAAAGTTGATGTCCACCACCCTAATTTGATTGGCCAAGTGTACCAAAAATCAAGTTTTGGCCACGAATCTAAGTCACAGCATACAAGCCATTGCCCCAAAACTTCCGGCTGAAGCGGCAAAGCTCAGTCCACAAGCTAAGGGAAAAAAAATCGGGATAGGCAACCCTATTGCGCATTATAGATGTACTTGTATACTGTATCTCGTCGGTATATTTACCAACATCAGCAGGTATCTAACGTATGGTAAGGCTAGTCCCAGAGGTTTATGACACTAGAAAAAGATAATATGTAATACAATCGAGTGCATAAATAGTTGACGGCGTGAATTTTTTATTTGCCGATCTTGAACGATAGGAATTCATTGTGTCCTCATTGATGATGCCAACAAACGAAAGAGAAGTAACCTGAATAACACCATGTCGTTTTTCTTCGTTTTGCCATAACAACGCAAATCGGGGAACAAGAAACGCCCGCGATCTGCCATCATGCCCTTGACTCTACAGAACATGAGTTTATTATTTATAGTGCGTAAATTAAGTACATAGTACATACATAGCCCATTTAACATAGGTAACCGTGTTGGAACATCTAATGACGGCTCTGCTCGAGTAAGCGGACGATGTTTCCAGCACCTCAACTTGAAGTGATAAGATCGATATGTATCCCTGCGAAAGAGTTCAAGGACGATATTAACCATCGATAAGGAAAAGTCAACCGAAAATATGTGAAGTTTTCCAGACTGGGGAAAGCTGAGTGAAAAGGGTGCTCTTTGGATTAGGAAGAAATCTTAGAGTAATTCAGGGAATCAACAGCGCTGTTTCCAGAGGAAACATCAGCACTCTGAGGATCAAATCAGAACAAGTGACACGCGTTCTCAGAAATACTCGGTTTTCGTTGGGAAGATATAATGATCTTAGTAGACATTCACTTTGGGGCGTTAGAGCTAGTTGCCTTCACATGCTGGTAGACCGTAACATGAGAGTTTCCAAACCACAGCGTGGTTCTGTATAAAGATGTGCGATCGTATATCTGATGCTTTTTTCTTGGAATTCGTCTCCTAGAGGCAATCTCCACGAGTATGTCTTACGGAGCCCATCCACGTGAGCCTAGCCAAAGGCAAACCCTTCTCTCAGAAGCCTCAAACTCAAACCATGATTACGTTCCTGGGCCTTGGGCTTTCAATCAAACTGGTACCTAGGAAAACGGCACAAGACTTTCTTGCAATCGAGCCAGCCGTTATGAAAGTCCCTAAAACACAATTCTCTGGAACTTTTTTTTTCCAATCACATCTTCAGGCTGTTTTGCTCTGAACCGCACCTTTTAACAAAAGAAAGCACATAAAAGTGAAAGTAAACCCTCAAGCAGGAAGTATGAGATTCTTCTTGCTGATTCTGCCTGGTTTTCAATATGATATAACGAACCTTTGATGCGGACTTGTGTAACTAGTCTAAATCACCATGTTTTGAAATATGAACTGATTCTTGTAAGGATTTCCTCCGTCCAAAATAGAACCGACAAAAGCCGTACATTTCAATCCAACTTAAGAACCCACTGAAATCTTCCACATTCTTTAGGAATTCTCTAAAGCGGTTACGGTATTCTGGTGCGATCCTGAGTTTACAGTTTTCCTTCCTCACTGAACGATGGTACACGGGTTGAAATCTTCTTATCTGACATTACTATTTTGTTGATTGTCTCATTCGCCTGATAGACTGAGTTGTTCTGTTCTTGCAGCCAGGAGGAGAAAATTGCATTGTTAAAACAAACTAGAGACTCTTCAGTTCCTTAGTGCTAATTCAAGGAAAACGTTATTCGCAGGTGGACTGGTTTCAAGACGAGTCGGCAGTGAAAACGTCCCAGCGAAGATTCCTGGAAACTCGTGGGAATAAACACACCCTCACAATACGCACGGTGCAAGAAGAAGACTTCGGAAACTACAGCTGCGTAGCAGAGAATATGTTAGGCAAAGCTAGAAAATACATGGAGCTTTCCGGTAAGTGCCAGTATTATACGAACAAGGTTCAAACTGCGTACCCGTAGCCAATAGTTTATTCATGCAGAGATTCATTTCATGCCACACACTGTAAGATCCAAATGTTCCATTTTGAGTTCAATCCTAGTTCAACATTTCATATTACTTTATGACAATCCTTAAGGTGATAGTGCACTAAAACATCAGAATTCCAAGTGCCTCCTCGAGGCGTACATAACAGGGTATTCGCACAAATATTTATATCATGTTAGAATCGATTGCCTCTGTAACTCCTTAAAAAGTACAACTAATCTGTCACGTCACAACCTGGCCTGTGAGTTGATCTTACCTCAGAGCAAGCGCCGTACGTCAAATAATCTCTCTATGAAACCAATGCCGAATGATTTGAGTTTTCAGTAATTGGTAATGGACCCAGACATACGCCAGGGAAAATGAAATTCAAGCAATAAAGCCCTATGATTGTGCCAGGAAAAAAAGCATGAAAAATACAGTTAATGGAAAAAATAGTCACTCGATGCAAAACCAAAATCCTAAATAAACTTTATCGGTTCATTTTGAAAAGTTTATTTTCTACGTCCAGTATAGTACTTTAAGCCGGCAAACTGATTGACGTAGAGGAAACCTACCTCACCTATCATGGCCAATTTGAGTCGCAGTGAAGTGGGGCACCGGGCAACTAAAATATTTATGTCTCGCGCGAATCCTCGTGAGAAGCGGTTGAACAAGAGAGAGCATCAGATATAAAACATTCTCATTAAAAGTGTTCCATGAATACAGAAACAAAGTCAACAAAAGATATAGTACTCATCATGCAAGAAAAATGAAAAAAAGTAGCTGATCCTGTTCACAGTTTTGTTATAAACAGATTTTTTAAAATGTTTATACTTTAAATTCATAACGTCAAATAATTTGAACAACTCCCAAAACATTTATAATTGATTCCGAAAAAAAAGTTGAATGCGTGAGGCTATTTGGTCTGTATTCTCATAACCAAATTCTTCCAACTCATAAGTCACACGACACGTTTGCAAAATGGAGGGACTTATTTCGCGTTACTTTTACATTAAATATTGATCAATTATTTCGTGTGGGGTGGATTTGATGAATGGCGAAAATCGACATTTGCAAATTTGTGGATTATCGTAGAACTCTTGTCTCGAGGGTTTAGGCTCCGAGAAATCTCGGAAATTCTCGATGCAACGAATGCCTACTTTTGTCGACGGCCGGTTCTTGCGTTCTCTCTTTTGCTTCATGTTTTGCATTTGTGATTTATTCCAGGTCGACCCTCTGCGGCCGAATTTCGTTCGTCTCCCGACGGACCGTTTCCGTACAGCTACAACATCAGCTGGGTCATAGAGAGCTACGCACATCTTACAAAGCTACATTTAAGCTACCGCAAAATCTCGGTGAGTACAAAGCAATTCACTTAAATTTGTTTTGTTATCTCAATAGTTACAGTAGATTTCACACGTTGTATTTCCTACCACCGGTATTCCACCTTTCTCCACCGAGCCAATAAGAGCAACCAATAAGCGAGGTGCAACACCCTTAACCAACCCTGACCTCAAGGTCTCGAAGAATGCTGCTTACCTCTAAAAGCAAGTAGCCATACGTTGAGTATTAACCCATAACAGCCCAAATTATTTAGAGTAAATTTTAGCTTAAAAAATGGAAAGGATTTTTCCCCTTAAAATACGCAATTTCAAGCTTTGTGAAATGCCTAAATGATTAAATTTCAGGTTTCCAGAGGGGTGATATTTCTTAAATTGCGACAATATTAAACTGAAAAGATCCTCTAAAATATTTTTTTCTGTTTCCGAACGGCATCACTTGGCATTAGTGGGTTAAGCGGCATCAGACTTCATTAATATCACGTTCTCCTCTGTGAAATAAAAGCTACAATCTTCGTTTGATCCGATGAGTGCATCATGCTGAAATGTTTTCAGTGAATGTCGTGATTTTGTACGGAAAGCCACAGATGTAGAGTCCCCTAAAAAGCAGGGAAGGGAGGTTCGACATGATAAAATCTGATAATACGTTTCGTTGCGCCGCCCACGTGGCAAGTCCCCCAAGATCATGCAGATAAGTTCCCTTCCAGTTACGTTAGTCTACTTTTATTCATAAAACCGTTCCGGCTCAAAAACTGTTGACACCAACTTTTGAGATGGATAAGAGTGGAGTGAGGGACAGGTATTGAATAAATGAAGCATAATCGCCGCTCTTTTATTTTGGAGGGAAACTTTCGTATCGGGAAGATCAGCGCCAAGCTGTAGCTCTTTATTGGGAGAAGGGACTCTTTTTAGGAAAAGTTGCGTGAGGGATTTTGACAGGGATGAAAAATATATCAATCAGAAAATCAATCAATTTAAGAGATTGTGTACACCTCAGGGAAAAAAAATAAATTTTTAATTGTCCAATCTTTCGTCGCAACTCTGAGAAAATTACTTTGTTGCATCTACAAAACGTTTTTAATATAGCCTCAGCAAACCAGAATTGTTTCAAAGACAATTTTTCTTGTTACGGCAACAACTCCCATTGTTGTGGTAACAATTCAGATTATTGTTGGTTTAACAATTGAAATTGTCACAACGACACTTTGCTTTGATGAGGCTATATTAACAAAACGTCTAGTTGAGGCAACTGAGTCATTTTCTCCGTGAAGGACGACAGGTGGTAAGCACAACTTGCTCACCGCTACCCACCCTGATACTGCTTATCCCACTTCTCTCTGACAGATGGCGCTTTGGGATCTAGGATAGCCGTGGACTAACCTACGCAGCTTTAGGTCTTATCCTAAAAAAATTGAGGACAGGATGAACAAGGGTTAATTACTAATGGTAAAAAATGCAATCTTCACAACTAGATTTTGTATTCACGATTGTGTTAAGAAACCCATGATAGGAGGTCGCGAGTTCCTATACAGTATGCTTCGGAGAAAGAAAGTTATTTTGATCGGGATCTAAACTCTAGCCCAGATGCAGCATGAACTAATAGCAAAAGAATGTAATACTGGTGCTTAATTACTTGTAGTGCCCTTATATGAGACTTGGCCAACGCTAAACTAGCATTTCTACTGGGAGTTTTCTAGGCTACGAAGCTAGTTGGTTGGAAATACAATATTGATGGTGATATGAGACACAATGTGCGATATACCAGTGTAACACGCATACTAGACGGAAAAAAGGTTTTGTTACACCAACAAATTCATTTGTTAAAAAAGGGATGACAAAAATATTTTGTTACAACGACAAACTGTTTAGTTCTATCAACAAAACGTTTGGTTGCTGCAGCTACATTTTTGGTTGAAGCAACAAAAAAATCATTTGTTGTCCCTAATTTTGTTGCCGTAACAAAACAATTTTTTCCGTGTACAAAAAAGCTGATTTGTCTGTTAAAACAAACGAAGCGTTCTACACTCAAAATTCGAGTCAGTGAAAGTCTCTTAAGATTCAGTGAAAATTCACTGAATCTGAGAGACTCTCACTTCTTCAAATTTAGTGTACGAGTGTCAGTTTCTAAAGCAACAACTTAGACTTCTGCGCGGTAGACTAAACCGATAAATCTCCTATCAGAGAAATAAATTACTCAATAAATTGAAGTATTGAAGTATAAAACTTAACGCCCCTTAAGAAAAATCCTGTGAAATTTATGATCTTTCTAGAGAGTTGAAAAGTGACCATTAAATAGGTTAACGGCGAGGGCTATACCGTAAAGTTTCCCTGTAAAAACAGCAAACGATCGTAAAAATAACACGAACATTCAAGTGACATATTGACATCAAACCCCAGTTACTTGCGGTTAAAGTCGCCGAAATCGCGCAAATATTTCAAGATGAAATGAACCGTTTCCTGTAAGAGCTACGATACTTTGCGCGTAAGCTGCCAATTTCTACCTCGTAGAAAAAATGACACTCCTAAACTTCAGAACAAGTTTTGTGAAAAGTTAAGGGTACTTCCTTGACAAGTGGTCTTCCTTTCCTTGTCAAGCAGAGCACACTAGAAACCTTGTTTCAGGGGGGGGGGAAACGTAAAGAAGATATTAGAAACACTTTTTCTTTGACAATAACTTTAGCAACAGAAGCAATCTTTTTGATTTAGAAAATTATGTTCGAGTGGGCTCTGTTACATAACGCTGGCTGAAACACCGCAGTAGTATTCAAAGAAGACAGCCATAATAAGGCATTGCGAATTTATTGATTTACAGGCGAGAAATTCCAGCCTTAAAAGGTATACGAAATGAAAAAAAAATCCTTTTTCACCTTTTCTTTATTGGATCAGGGAAATATGATTTGGAGGTAAAAATCGTTTTTTTCAATCTTCTTTTCACTTTGTTTTGTTGTTTTTCTTTTTTTGCGGAGTTCCAGTCAACTTGTTTGACGGATACGGTGGGGGAACAAGGCGTATCTTAAGGGTTGTAGTTTGCATGTTAAGCCTCGCTCGTATTAAGCAGCGCGGCGCGGTATAAAAGCGTTTATGACCATGTCCGAATGTATTCCCAAGCGAAAATCCACCCAACACGGCGATTCTCATTTAGAAAATTAATATTAATACCTGCATTCCATGTAGAGTCATTTGGCAAAAAAAGAAAGAAACATGGTTACTTCTACTTTAAGATATTCCAACGACTCAGAGCGAATTTAGGACACCCGTACATTAGTAAGAGTAGAAACATATATTATTATAGTTATGGAATTCTTGTTGGTCGATTGTTACCATTGGAATCAGACGTTGTCTAGCAACGTAACACCTTTGAAATAAATGGGAAAAACAGGACTAAGATTAAGTTTACAATAAAAACTTTTTTTTTGCTTTAAAAAAAATCTTTTTTTGTTTCGTAGTAAACCTTTCCTATTTTTTTTCTGATGAGTAGCAGTGCATTACCGCGAAAGTAAGATTATGTGCGGCCTGATTCACGTTAAATACACCGCAAGGCTTAGATATAACCAAGCCTGCCTCCTCTCGGAGACATAGTTTCTGTTCCTATGGCGAGTAAACGGCAGCAGGCTTGGCGATGATAGGTTTAGTTTAGATGCTCTCCGGGTTGCTCTATGTTGTCGCTTCATTCGGCTTTTTGACGAAAGGTGACAGAACAGGAAACAAAAAGAGTAAAAGCAGTTGGAATACAAGGCTGTTAATAATTACCGGTACATGTTATGATATCCTCAGCGCACCGTAAATAAGTGCAACGGGGTCAGATTTCCTGCTGGGTCATGTCCTTGTGATTACGTAGGGGTTAAGCACCTTTTGTGCTTATTAAGGAAACTTAACGAGGGTTATCTTTGACTCATGCCAGCTGCCCTTTGAGCAGATGGTACAATAAAGGTGCTCAGAGGACAAAGGGTCTTTATCAGTATCTCACAATGGGCTAGTTTTAAGCTGTGATTAAAAACCGGAACTTCTATTTTGAGGAACTAGAATTCGTTGTACATTAACCAGTCACGTAATATATTTCACATACCTGATACACCTTCTTAAAGGAAGTTGGATCGTACTCCGAAATTATGATCTTACAATTAGAAGCAAAGTTACTAGTTACGCTTCAAAAATCGTCCTTCAAGATTAATTTATTTATGAGCACTGATGTTCGGCGAAATTTCGTACAGACCATTAATTTTAATGTTCAAATAGTGAATAAGCAGAGATAATCAATGGTGTGCCTCCGGTATCTTTATATCTTTCTGCATCTGTGTTGTATCAGTTATCGAAAATTTTAAGAAATCTGCTCAGAAAATTTGGTTGATAAACTGTTTCTTAAATGAAGAAAATTATACAGTATGTCCATAAATAAATATCTACTAACCTAAAGTTAAGAAAAACTACCAACATAAAAGAAATAAAAAATAAACTTCATTTTGAGGAAACATTTGACACTTTATTACTTTGACTTTTACTTCATGACCGATGTTTGTTACGCCTGGCCTTCCGGTTCAAAATCAATTGACAGACACGCAGTCCGTATCTTAGACAAGCAATATTTCAGACCCGTTGCGGGCAACGCGAAAGTCATGAAAAGAGATTCCGGCGATTAATTTACAACAGGATGAGCTAAACTTATATTTATCAGCTTCAGAAGGAATAACATCCCAGGCGCTAACGACTTAACACGCTAAACAGGAGCGAACTCAACGCCGAAAGCGTTGTGGGATGTTTAGCGTGCCTGAAATTATAGCGTGTTTTACGCCACGTGACCTGTCACGCAACCCGGTCACGCTAGACGAAGCCGAGTCGTGATTACGTTCGAAAACTTCTATCCGCTGTGACGAAATCAATTTCAAGTGACCGACAGCCGCCAGAGGGCCGGCTTCGACAGGGGTCCGTCCAGTTCAAATGGATAAGTGGCACGGTTCAACAGTGATGGATTACTAGTACTTACTATACCTTATTATATGGGTTTGACGCAGACAAACACGAAGTAGAGAGTGAGACAGAGGGATGGGGGAGGGTTCCTTTCCCTTCCCTAGCCAACACAACCTGATAGAGTTAAACGCATATTCTACTTCTTGACATTGGCCTTGGGCAATTATTAATTACAAAAATAGCGCTTTTGATTAAGGGTATACCTCTAGTCGCTAAGCAAAGCTGCAGCAGAGCGAAGCATATGCCTTCGAAAGAAATATACACTGAACAAGTACGCCTGATGCCGCTTAATGTTTGGAGGCAGCAGTCTGCCTACAAACGATATCCAGCTTCGAGCGGAGTGGAGCGAGGCACAGGGTACCCAACTGAACAAAATAACTGATCCTATGGTTGCCGAGCCGAACGGGGTAATAACAGTAAATTTGAATCAGTGAGAGTCTCTGAGATTCACTGAATTTTCACTGAATCTCAGACTCTCAATGATTTATATTTAGAGTACTACTTGAAGCGTAGCACCTAATACACTTTGTTAGCTGATAGCAATTATAAAATGACAGAAGAAAAAGGGCTACAGCAGAGCGGGTTCAGTTACCTGCGATGAAGCTGCTGAAGTAATTACTTTACTAGAAAATAAGACACCTCGTCGATTTCGAAAGTTGTAATTTCAGTGCGACTTGCTCCTAACTCCAAATACCTGGTTTACTTGAGCGATTACAGTCAAAAACAATAACTGGAGCGTGAACTAAAAAAGAAAGTTTGTTTCTGATTGTTTCAGGCAAACGAGAATCAGACAAATCCATGGCAAAGGGTTGAACTGCGCCCGTACAACGGCGAGTCGTTTAAGCGAACTACATCGTATCATATTAAAAACCTCGAACCAGCCACGGACTACGAGGCGGAGGTTGTATCGGAGAATCGCTACGGAAGAAGTAGAGTTTCGGATGAATTCAAATTCAGCACAAGAAGCAATGGTAAGAGCCACAACACTCCTTTTTCGTATTCATTACCTTCTACAGCCTTGATTTTAACTTGTACCCATTTTTTTTCAGAACTGGACATCAATGACCTGGGCTTACTAGCGCGGTCGAATACGTCAAATGGCGCCCTACTCTCCATCAGCTCTTCTTGGGCTGTTTTTCTATTAGCAGCGGTGACTCTAAGGCTCCGGAATACACACTGTAAGTCTGCATTATTTTTACATAATGAATAGTTCTGCCACGTTAAAAATTTTAAATTTAGTACTCTCCATCTCCTAAAGTCGAATTCAGGTGACAAACTGAAAGGATTTTAGCCGAGCGAGGCAAAAGGCACCTCTTTTAGTTTGCATGAGCTTATCGCCAAGCCTGATGTCGCTTATTGACAGATGCAATCTCATGAGAAGTAAGCGGCATCAGGCTAAAGCAAAGAATGAAACACGAGGCGCCCTATTTTACCCTGCGTGGTTGTATTTAGATAATCCTCGCATGATATAACATAAGGTTAAACCAAGGTAGAACACAAGAGTTCAAAATGTAGCCTTTACAAGTGCGAGTGCATTATGAATTGCTGCAAGAACTGTTTTCATTCGGCCGCTATTGTGCTCGACCGCGGCGGCTGAATGTCGCTCATCCCCCGCCACTACAAGGATGACTGCGGCTAACTTACGCTGTGACTGTGAGCAGTTAACGTATTAAGTTGAATCAAACTAACGCGATAGGATTCCCTTTTATAGTTCAACGCTCTTCAAGTACTTCTTATTGCTCGAAGTACCCAAAACACTTTCGCTGAGGCCGCCATCATTTTTTCTTTCAGAGAAGTCGCAGTTCACACTATGCCGAACACATTTAAGTCTACTACGCATAAATTCGCCAATAATTATGAAAGAATAGCATTTGATATGCAGATGAAAACCTTGAAGAACACTCTGCATTGAAATAGATACTTAGCTTAACCTACCCCACGCCGTTGGCTGTGGTCAATCCTTGGAATGTTATGAAAGATTAGGTCGATATAAAAGAATTAAGATAAAAACAAATGAACTTTTCATAATTGATGGTGACGGGGTACAAGCACAAGCTGTTGTGGATAAACTAGGGTGGTTTAACAGACATGACAGATGTCTAGCTAGAATTATCAAGATACTCACCTGAAAAGTTAAGTCCCATTTGTCCCCCACGTGACTGTTCGCTCTCACCACATTGACCTAGTGCCGGTGCTTCGCCAATATATGACAGGTTTTCTTGCATGCACTTGCCTTTAAAGCAACGTTGAAGATTTCCTGGGCACACTAGCGATTAAACCGCACAAAGTATACGGTCAACAAAAAGCTTTGTCAGTTTGAAGGGTCACATTTTTCTAACTGCCGACTTTTATTCGGCGGTCTTCACATTCATTACTTTGTAAGGCTTGACGATGTACAAAACGTTTAAGTACATTACGTTACATGGTAGATCATGTGTATTATGACTCGCTCTACAATCGCTCCGGTCGGCTTGGTGACGGAACTTGGAAGGCAAGAAAGTTAAGAAAACGATGTTTTTTGTCTGTTCCGCCTTTAGTATTCTTCCTCAAATATCGATATAAGGATACTAAACTTCTCACTTAGTGCCATCTCACGTAAGGGATAAGTAGAGCATTGATGGATGGCAAGGTAGGTGTGCTCACAGTACTGTTGGAACCCTTCCGTCTCATACAGGCGGAAGGCAAACTGTTTTGTTTATGCTAATGTCAATCACACTATTGGTAAATTACAGAAAACTTTGCGCAGGGGCTTTCAAAGTCAGCTTACTCTTAGACAGAGACATCTTTTACGTCAGATTGCTCGCTATTTTAGGGAAACCATTTTCATATCGTGACCCACAAACAATAGAATACCGCACTTTTTAATTTACAGAAAAAAAGCACTTCATCGAGTAGGAACACAACACAGGTAGAAAATTCAGCCGTTCGAACGATGTTACTCTCTCAAAATCATAGGAGAAACACGGGCGAAGTTTTATCTAAGGGCCAATAAATTATAAACAATAAATTCTTTCGCAATCATCTCGTCTTGAACCCTTTTTGCGGCTTCGACGCTGCCAACGCACCCGCAGCGCTTACCAACAGGCTTTAACCTCTTCCTGTCTCCCGCATTTTACCCAGAATTTCGTTTCCTTCAGATCGAGACACTGACACCGAGTGATCAATTGTTCCGGAATAATGTCTCGAGATGCTTTTTTCGCTTCCTTCCCCTAAATCAGCAGACGACCCAACAAAATAAAAGCGACCAGCTGAGTTGCACGCTAAAACGCAACAAGCCTGATTTGTGAGAGAAGCGGCTCTGCTCGGAATTTATGGCGGAAAATGAAATCGGGATAACTGACTTGAAATACGGCTTACTGACATAATTCGAGACTGACCTTTCGACGAACGAATCAAAGGTCGATAGAAAACCTTAATCAGATAGCAAGTACTTTTTACGCGTTGAATTTGCATTGATTATAAGTCCGCAATTCACCCAGAATAATGGTTCAGTTTACTTACAGGAACAATGTCAATGTGAAATGGGCAAATTTGACTAAAGAATTGTAGCTGAAATTTTAATATTTCAATTAGTCCATTTTGACAATTCTTTTTGGTCAAAAATGACTACTTAAGTAGTGAAAAGAGAACTCGTTGAATAGTTTGAGTACAAAAAATGACTTATTTTAGACTCAGGAACCAAACTAATATTGGTACTAGAAAATATTAAGACTAAATATGATAGAAATGTTTTAACCGCTAAATCTAAGTCAATTGTGACAATTTTACACTGAATTTAAAAATGACTAAATTATATAGTCAAACAAAAATGACTAAATCAATTAGTCGAAAATTGACTATTTCAAATTTAGAGTGCAGGTAACCTACAGTGGGGCTGAAACTCATTTTTGTTAGTTTGTTTGTTTGAAAAAGTCTAAAGTTATTCCACGATCTTTTTAACCATTACATTTTTCAACTTTGTTCTTCCTTCCAAGCGCGGTGACACGAGCGCAATACAGTCCACCTAGCCTAAGTTAACTTTACGATTGACAAGCTTAATGCAGCTTACTTAAATGTCAGTCAGTGCTGCCTAGAATGAGCGGCATCTGCCTTGGAGACCGTTCGGTTAATTAGCGCCTCGTGCCTCATTCAGTGACAGTTACCAACTAAAGTTGTATCGCAAAAGTGTTGAAAATGCAACCTTTAAAACTGAGAGCGTACCTGAATCAGAAAGAATGCACAATTGAGCTGTTTCGGAGCTTCCTTGATTTTCGCCATCGGAAATACTTGCAATCTCCGCTCAGCTATGCTTCCATCCAGAACGACCTGGCTTCTGTTGAATTCGAAATGCTTGACTTTCATATGCATCCTGTGATGCTCTCTTAAGCGTACTGTACGCGGTTCGTCGCAGGGTTTCTACCTCTAAGCTTGAAATATGGTAAAAAGGCGAGTAATAAGCGATGCCGACGAAGTCGGCTTCACTAAATAGCGGACAGAAACCGATTAAAGTCACAAAATTTCGTGGTGAGTTTTGTGGGAAGCTTTTTTTACTTGTGTTCTACCTCTCGTCGCCAAACCACGCGAAAAGAAGGCACATTAGACGCACCTGAACATAATGAGACCAAGCGTCACCAATTCGAGTACTGCCTAATCATACAGCAACCTGCGGTTGTTGGTCTTTACACTAAAAAAAAGAATTTTAAATTCAGATGTAACAAAAGTCAATTCACTGATCTGAAATGAATTTCAGTCCAATTATTTACTTAATTTCAGACATTATTTTTAATTTATACAAGGTGCTTATTTTAAGAACGATGTAAGTGAAATTCAATGAATATTTGGACAATTTTTTTTTTTCAGACCAGTGATTTGACCTTTTTTTTGTGTCTGATTTTAAGATTATTTTTTTGCAGTGTACTTATTGACAAAATTTCAAATACACAATAGGTCTATACTGTAGGCAAATAAAAACTTGAGCAAGGCCGCAATGTTCGGTCGCCGTTGCTATCAGCCGGTGCGGCTGGCCAGCATTTTCCCCTCCGAGGGCGGGACTTCTTATGAAGGGAGAGGGGAAGCCTCACGTCATCTCCTAAAAATAGTCTGTCTTGTCACGCGACCTCAATGCATAAAAACGAACGCCTAGGAAAGGCCTGCTAATTTCTCGTATTCGAAGGTTGGCAGCAGTCCAAAAAAACACAAGCAAAGGTGGTGGGGAGAGTTTTTCATTGGTCGTTGGTTATCGTCCGTTTGACTTCTCAGTCCGCTGCCAACCTCTGAAAGTGAAAACCTAACAGACGCTTCCAAATTACTCTTTATTTTCTTGTGCGTGCAAGAGCACCCCTAGATCCAGCGGTCATACGACTTATATTTATTTATCCTCCACGGCTAAATTTTCGTTGAAACTCAAAAGCATCGAGATCGGAACACAGCGCAGCCAACACAAAATGAGGGAAATTTTTTATTCTGTTTCAGAGAAGCGAGCGAGTCTGTCAGTCTGCGGATGGACTTGGCAAAATCGCCACACGGACCCGATCCCTCCCTCAACTCTCCGGTAATCCGGGCCGGGCATCAACGAGACTTGACGTTAAGCTCTCGTTTTTCATCCTCAGCGCTCTCAACATTCCGTTCTTCCAACGTGATGGCCAAAAGTGAAGTGCACCAAAACTATTGAAAAGGAAAAAAAAAAGGGAAAATCGTTACAATCCTGGTGAAATCACCTGGAGCGTTACTCAAGCGTTAGCAAAGCGTGGGTAGAACGAAACGTCAAAAACGCCGGAAAAAAATATTAACCAACAACAACGAGAATATACACATTCATAAATTATTATACGGTGCATAAAACAACAGACTTTGATGAGCTCATTAAAGTACCAAGTTATGCTAGTGTAATTAAAAATACGAGGATCAAAATTGCATGCTTTCAATATACTTCTAGACATCGAAACCGAAGAAAATGATTGCTACCCGCAAAATTATTCGAATCCCATAAATATTTTTTTTAACGTTTAGAAATATAAACTGCTATTTTTCGGTCCATTTTCATGGGTTCTCTTCGAAACATGTCCGACTGACAATCCGCTCCGGGACAATTTTTAGTGGCATGGCAAAATTCATGGGGTTGTTTACAGTGCGCTTCAAAAAGCATACACTAGCGAGAGCATGCGAAATAACTCGCGAACCAGTTTTTTTTTTAAGTAAACGTTATTGACTGCTAAATTTTCCGCAGGGGAACGTTAATCTACTAATGAGCGTCACGTTCTCACGCGTTGTTTTTGCTGAAAAACGCCTCCAGTCAGAGAATCCGTCCTGGAACCATCCATTAAAGTGAGGTTAACAAAAAGAATGTCCATAATTTAAGGAACCAAAAAGCTCGCACGTTGGAGTGCGTTCTGGGACACCACTGAGGTGAACATGTCGAGTCAGTGCATTAGTTTGATTGCAGGAAATACTATACTTCCGCCGGAAGTGTTGTTCAAGTGATATAGTGAACTCAGAGAAGTGGTTGACACTCAAAGACAATGGACTCCGCAAAATCGGAAATTTTCATCGTTAAAAAGCTGCTCATGCACTTTATAGTGTTATCTTACAAGAATTACTTAGGGGTGAAGAATATCACCTTGACTGAGCTATCGCGGAGAGTTTCCCAAAGCAAAAGGCATGGAGTGTACATACATGAAACTCGTCGTGAATATAGGTTATGTAAATTCGAATTCGGTCTTTGGTTTGAAATATTACGATGGAGGCAATAACTCATATGCGATCCTGTATAAACGCGTAACTGTATACGGGAGACCAACTAAGTTGTTGCCCTCATTTTAGAGGCGAATAAGATACTTTGAGAGGTGAGTTACAGATCTTACATTCCTAAGAAGTTGGAATTATTCATTTTTTCTGAAAGTTCTTTTTTAATAAACGACTAAAAATGACCAAAAATAATGATTCTGGAGTGATTGTGATGACTAGTTTTCATAATGAACCTGTATTTTCCTTCCCTCTATTTGAAAATAACCCGAAACCACACAAATGCGCACGCTTTTGACTATGACGAAACAACAAATGGTAATGAAAGGAAATTCTTTTAGATACCTGAGACCCGCAATTTTGTCAGGGTAGCAGATTTCTGGGGTCTGTAAATAAATTTCGTCGGAAGGTTTGGTCAAGTCATAAGCCAGCGTGGTCTTATTTGCTTGTATTATAAAAGATTTTGACAAGAAAGTACTTCAAAGTGTCGAAAAAAAACGATTCATTCTGTTTAAAATGAAATTTAAAAATAGAAAAGCATTGGTCACTTGACTGAAACATTCGATCGAGTTCTGACGGTGACGATTTAAAGTTTCTCACTTACATTAATGACTATTGTATAAAACTCAATTATGTGATACTTTACTTAAACCTGTGTTCTTTGCACATATTGTACATACGTGGTAGTGTGAGCGAACTCATACATTTGTGTATATGGTAAGTCTGTCTTGTAAAACAATCTGAATAGATGTAAGTTTTATTTTCTGCCAAGAATGAAGATGTTTTATGTGGCGTTATGCTAATAAAAATGTGTTTGATATCTCATTTTCTTAGAGACCTTCATTCCCCAATCCTCCCGGAAGTTTTGATTTCGAGGATATGGAATAGATGCTCCAATCTAGAGTATGATATTATTTGTGGATCCCGAGCCTCATCAGGAGCGGCATACTGTAGGTAGCATTTCCACATAAGATACCGGCTGGGCTTCATGACCGGATGTCCTATCGGAGGAAGGTCGGTATGAGTACCACCTGAGGGTAACAAAGGGGAAAGGTTAAGGCTGCGTCCATCTTCAAAAGTTTTTTTTTTTTTTTTTTTTTTTTTTTTTTTTTTTTTTTTAAATTTTATTTTTTTTCGTACTT
>Ga0058701_10000705_pt1 | contig 22450 bp, 12 predicted proteins | sample AgamicOrMae_FD_97039 | JGI IMG/M metagenome (GOLD analysis project Ga0058701, IMG submission 97039) | Agave microbial communities from Guanajuato, Mexico - Or.Ma.e | ecosystem: Host-associated > Plants > Phyllosphere > Phylloplane/Leaf | place: Guanajuato, Mexico | collected 2012-06-04 | reverse complement strand
TACTTCGAATACACCAGGTAGTTCTTAAGTATAGAGCACGCGTCGATATGATGTAGATTGTACGCGTTGTAAAGACGTAAATCACAAGTGGAATACGCGTTGAGAATATGAAGATTACACGTAGAAAAGGTTTACACGTCGAAAGGTAAGAGAACTTCACTCTTACACACACGGAATACATGGTATGCTCAGTTGTAAATATAGTAAAAACAGATGATGCACCTGAAATGAACTGTTGTGGAGCAACGTGAAAATAAAACACCCGTTTTGGGAATGTTAATCCTGTTTTGGGTATAAAACTAAAACGGGGGTATAAAGTATTTTGGTTATTTTTTTAAAGATAGACCAATGTTCAGCCACGTCAATGGAAAGCTATCTCGCTGAGAAGATTTTGATTATGTGCCTGAAGTGTATCTTGAAAATTAACACCCAAATAAATTTAGGAACAGAACTCCCTAAAGCAGGTGTTTGTTTCTATTGATAGGCGTAAAGTAGACTGTACGTGCAGCTTACTTGTTAGTCGTGTAAATAGTTGGGACGATGCACAATTTACGAGAAAGGCTCTCAACGACATTTTATGGCTTCAAAATGATCGTTGTAATGCCTAATCGATGTTTTTCGAGACGAAATGTATTTGTGATTAAACGCAAGCGCTAAAAATCCGTGGCGCGGCGAAAATTTATGAGGTGTGGACACGAATAAAGGCAGGCAAACCTGTGGTGCGTGCAGCGTGCACTGGCCGACACCGCCTGGGCCTCCTCGCCGCCTCGCTGCGCCATCGCCCGCTAACCCTTTCTGTCATGTTCCACCCCCATAAACTCCGGCAGGGCTCGTTTAGGTCAAACACCGGTTATCAATACACGCTGTGTTCCCTCCTTCAAGACCTCTGGGAACATCGGATACCGTTATTGCCTCGCCTAACGCCCCAAATTAAGTAATTTGATCAACAAACTGTGTACGCCAACCCAGGTACTTGTTTGTTTTCGCACTATCTCATCAGTATACGCAGGTAAACGAATATAACTTTGTAGGGAATGTTCTCTATTTGGGTATGTGAGGTAAACGAATTTAACCCGTATAATTTTCAAGATTGGCCCATGCAAAATGAATAGTTAGCTGCTGACGCGTTAGTTGATCGACAAGGTCTTATTAATTTTAGCACCTATTTCCAATGTTTTAGAAGCTAGCGCTAACTTTGTCTGGACCTTCCAAAAAGTTAGCAATGACTGCTAATCATAATGGTTTGAGTAATTTTGAAGTCCTTGTGAACCATAATACAGCTGCAGCTGTGCATGCACATAACGTTAGCAATGACTAAAAAAAAAAGTTCTGCTATGATTGCAATGTCTTCTTAACTTTATGATACCTTCTATATTAACTAGTTGTACCTACGTTTTAAAATTAATGGTACCTGCTGCTATTTTAACTAACAAAGCACCATTAGCCTGTTTACCTTGCCCCGTGACGAGCTTATTGTAAGTGGTAGGCGGCTTGCGCGCGAGCAGCACGCAGCGCCACCCACCGCGCACCTGTCAATCCTGAGCCCGGAAATCCAGCCGACCGGAAGCGGGCGGTAAGGGTTGGCTGAGCAGCTCCGGGGGACAAGTTAATTAATTTATGGGATTTAAGCTAACTTGGATATTGAGCCGGAGGGGCGTAATTGTCTAAGACGGTGAAGAATAGTAAAGGTCTATAAATAATGATCCTGCTTGAGGTGTTTTTCGTCGCTGAAGAACGCCTTTGCCGGCTAGGTAGGTAACCGGTCGATCGGTTAGGCTTGTTGTCCCGTTCCCTTCCGACCTTATCGTGACCTTAAAATGACGAGGATTGCAATGCTGAAGACCATGAAATATTTATAAGATTTGTGCTTAGGGTGATCGAACTATAGGAGAACTTTGCTCTAACCCTGTGAATCCAAAAGGTCGATAGAATTACGATATCAAGGTGCAGTGTTTCCAGTATCGGAAAAAAGAAAAGAAGGACAAAACTTTTTGGTCTAGTGACCTAGGTTGCGTACAGTGTTACACGGCAACTACGCCTTAGAAAACAGCCTCAAGAGGTAGAACACTTTGCCTTCGCGATTACCTAAGCCCAAAGCTAAACAGTCGAGGGTAAAGCAAAACAAGGTGGGTGTGAACCTTGGCGCGGACCACGTGACGCACACGCTCAGCCCCAGCGCATCCGCTTGCCGGGCGCAAAAAAAGCGCGCCAAAAAAGCGCGCGAAACATACGAAAGGGCGCCGTGCCGCCGGAAAGGCTAAATGAAATCGATACAAGGCGGAACGCCTACATATGTTTTTGACTTCATCCGCCCTAAGGGAAGTCGCTTCCAGCGTCGTCAATACTTTTGTTGTCGCTTATCGAACTGCGGAGTATTTTAGACGCAACTAAATTTTATTGACTTTACCCGCTTTTAGTGACCTTCAATAGCCTATTTAAGGTTCGACCGATCCTGTAATAATCTGATCCTCTTCTCTCGTATCATTTATCGTAACCTAATTTTACTACCTAAACCTACGTGGCCTCACCCAAAATTTAAGCAACCTCTTTTGAACTTTATCACTCTACATTATGAGGAATAATCCGGATCAATTCAAACTAATTTTACTTTACTTTCTGCTTTCCCACTCTCGGTTTTAAAGATTTGATTTTTTAACTGTATGATCCATTCTGTTTCGACCTTTCATTACGTCACGAGAACCGATGACCACCACGTACATTGATCTCAATTTAACTTGATCGCCTTGGGCCTTCCTCTGATATCGTTTGGCTATGTTAGCAAAGATGCAACATGCAAGGCGGAAAATCTGACTTTTTAAATTCAGTGTTCCTGCATAAGAGTTTAATGACCCCGTAAAATAAAGGGCACTATCTTTCAGGATTTTATAGTTTTTGCTGAAGTGAATATTTAGTTGAGGAAGGGATGCGCTCCGCATTGTATTTCCATAGTGACGAGGTAATGCAAGCAAAGTAGCTGGGCGGGCGATATGATGGGTCTCCCTTCCGTGCAAATCGGTCGTAATTCGCTTACTGCGTCACTATATGGGATTATTCTGGTTGTGAATTCTATTCCTAACTGTTTTGTATTCTCTTCTGTCGCAGGTGAGCTACTCTCAAGATGTCTGCCTCGCTAATAATAAGCTGAGAGGAGCGGTATGTGAAGAAAATTGCACTCCTTGCCTTTTCTGCAGTCTACTGCGAAGAATGCAGCGCTAGTTACATAATTTAGCTCAAACGTTTATTGTGCCGCATCCCCTTGTTTACCCCGTCTGTCTGGCACAACTTTATTGGCTAGATTTTTTACATTAATGTTCCTTCTTTATAAATTCCAGGATCCTTCACTTTTTTCCTCACAAATTTTAAAGAGGAAGCAGGCCTCGCGTAGACACCTTAAATTATATTTTACGTGTCAATACGTCATTTTTTTTCAAAATTGTATACTTAGAAACACTTTTTTGAACGGAATACTTTTAGGTTTAGATTATTCAATACATGAAATTCAAGGCTCATTCAATTGGAAGTAATAAATAACATTAATTATAAAAATCGTTTGATGTAGTACCTCATGATAAAGATACCTTGATGCAGGCTGCAGATTATTATTTCTTCAATTTTGGACCCGACATTTTTTGCTTTTTTTCCACGGAATAAAAATATATCTCAATTAGGAAGGCCGTTAAACTAGGTAGAAAAACCCCTTAATTGATAAAAAAGTCACTCCGTAGGATTTAAATTAATTAAATTGTATTGTTATTTCTGCTCCGTGAAAACAACATTTAAAATATTTACAAGATTCATCCAGAAACTGACTTAATATTTTAGCTTATTCCTTACATCAACCACCATCAACCTTTAAAGTTTCTCTAACGGTTTTTTAAAAATATTTCAAATTATTAAAAGCACTTTAAAAACCAAATTAACAATAAAAAAACTAAATTTAAGCAATATTTGAACAAATTGGAAACGTTTCCAGATAGGCTAACACAATAGAATCTTTAACTTACTCCAGAGGTCGATTATCGAATTTTCTAGAGGGGGAGAAATGGATTAGACTGACAGGAAATCCAGCTTGAAAAAAATTACCTCCGGGGCGCGAGAATAAAAAGAAAAACAACAATCTTTAACAAAGGTACCCCGAGACCAGCTCGCCATTCAGGCTAAGTCTAAAATCCGCTCAAAATTGACTTGTTGTTTCATGCATTGAAAAAGCCAACGCCAATTTAACCCCGTCTCCCTTCCCTTCTAACGATTGACTCGTGAATCAGAAACAAGCTTCCTCTCTTCATAGAGACTGCCTCGCTCTATTTTCAACGCGTCCTCCCCTCCTCGACCAATCTTCTCCCCTTTCCCTTTTTTCTGTAAAAAATTCTGAACCGTTTAATTTGTTTTTCGCGCTCTTGAGTATTCATTACTTACCCGACGGCGCTTGTAGATGAATATTTTTCAAACATGCTCGCTGTCCCTCATAGAGGGTGCCCCCCCACCCGATTTATCATGGGGAAATTTTCATTATAAAAGTGATTTTGTAATAAACTTTTTTTCGTCTTACTTTCCTTTGGGCAGATGTACTCTTGATTTTAATGATTCGGACTCTGGCGTGTTCTAACCCGGTTTAACCTGCTGCGTCTAAAAGATTAACAACATAGCAACCGCGACCAAAGGTACCAACTCTAAATTTTTATGGTTGCATTTTCAACCTTTTGGTTCAACCCATGCGATGTTAAGCCGAGCGAAGCGAAGGTGGAGCGAGGCACAAGTCACGTAACCTAACCTAACTTAACCCAGGGTTACCTAATTAAACGTTCGCCAAGCCTGATGCCGCTTACTTCTCTGCGGCCGATTTAGGGCCGCCGAGAAGTAAGCGGCATCAGGCTTGGCGATAGCAGAGCGGAGCAATAGCGAAGCGAGGCACAAGTGACTTTAACTAATTTTGGTAAGCGGGAAGGGGCTTGGTTATGATGGGTTAAGTTAGGTTGGATGCCTTTTGCCTCGCTCCGCTGTTGTTCCGCTCGATTTGACGACGGAAGGTTGAACAAAAAGGTTAAAATTGCTACCTTAAAAAATTTGAGTGTAGGGTGAGGTGAACTAAGGTTAGGTATTTTTTTGATCCTCGCTTGGCTTAGAGGTCTTATGCGCCTCCCTTCTTTACCACCCTGTACTCTGCAAGCCTCGCTAGGCTGCCGCCGCTTAGAAGGAGCGATATCTGACTCAGCGACTTGATGTTCGGGTTAACTTGTGCCTTGTTCGTTCCGCTGTTGGATCGTCTGTGCTTGGCGATGGAAAACCTAACCTCTCAAATTTCCAGGGTACTCTCGAAACCTTCGACTGAAGGTTTCAGTGGGTGATTAAAGCTTTCAGTGGGTGATTAAAAAAATGTGTAAACGAGTAACTTTTACTCAAAGTCTTGATTATTTCCCCTTTTGTTAGGCCGGTCTTCTTTCGGAGAAGGACTTTTTTGAAATCATTTTTCCCATAGTATTCTGTTATTTGTATATTGCGTTTGAAACAAAAAACGTGAGAAAAATATATTTTGTCGAAAAAAATACATAAATAAAAAAATCTGTCCGATGCAAATGACGGGAACGGTTTACGTTGCAAGAGGACATTGAGAACGAGGCAGGGTGCTAGTTATGGGCGGCGGTGATATTTAGCGTTTCGGAGAAAGGATCATTTGGCGGGCCACGCCACGCCATGGAATGGAAAGAGTGCGAAGATGCCGGCCTAATTATGTGCGAGAAAGAAAACAGAGTAACGTTGGGTGGGCGGGTGTCTTGCCGCGCCACGATTGGTGGCATTCGCCACAATCAGTGGCAAGATGCCAACAAAATTCGCGCCACAAAGATGAGAAATTGCGGGGCGGACGACGAAAAATGAGTAATTTTGACGCCAAAGTGTGTTTTGGGCGCCCGTTTACCTGGAGGATTGCGACGATTTTTCATGCCGGGCTGCGGGCTAACGAGGCGCAGTGAATGCGGAATTCTTCGTAATTTAATTACCGGCCGGTTTTGGGTTTCGGATGAGTATGAAAAATGCAAGCGTCATATTTCTTGCCTCGCGAAGTACCAAGCTGTTTGTATCTTTCATTTGAGTTCACTGAATCGACTCTTCTCCCAACCCTTGTAAAAGCCCATTCATTCCAGTCATCGTATAGTAATATTTAGCTGTGCTAAAATATAGGATTGTTTTCATGATTATAATGTGGACAGTCAGCTCCTTAGAAATGACCAAATGTTAAATTTTAGAATTTTAAGAGAGTGGTTATATTTTGGTGATTGATATTTTTTGGAAAATAAAACCTTGCATTGATTTAAAGAAAGCTACAAAAATTTACGCATTTTTATGATTTTTAAGAAAAATACGGCCTCATGTTTCCCTAAACCTGAATCTCAGCAGTTTCAAGACGTTGTCAAAGACTAACATGTAAGTGTGAAATATTTTCTTTCGTAAGTTGTTTTTTTCGTATTCAAATATTCAAATTCACTTTCGATATAATTGATGCCATTTATGCCAAATAAAGGGAGTAAAGATTCCCTAAAAATTAATTACACCTAAAAGAAAATCAGAATCTGCTGACGAGATGGGGGTTGGCGGGATCGTGTCTAAATATTAGATTAAACGTGCAATTTTTATTTGTAGGCGATTCTACTCATACATCTTGCGGTTGGATTGAGATCTCCTATCGCATTATTTTTCCATAAACACGTCGGCATCAGGGGGCATAAATCGACGGTTTAGAGGAAGAGAAGAATAACCGACAGAATGATAGAGGCTGAATTATGCCCCTGTTCAAATTGTTTTCCACTTATTTTTGTTGCAACGCGTGTCGATTCACAAGACTTATACTTTCCCTTCCTCTGACTGTGAGTGAAATTGACCTTATAAGGGACGAATCTTACCTTTTATCTCCGAAACCTGAGTACCTTCCAACCCCTATAGAGCTTATTACCGGCAAATGAATTATACTCTTTTTTTTCACCATAATTATGGCAAGTTAGGTATCTCATACGACAAAATTTGCGCAAAGGTTTCCAGACATTTTTATATATCTGGGCTTGAAAAAAAATCGTTTGGGGTGTTCTTGACCATTGTAAATTATAGTATATTTGTTTTTCTTTTCTCTAAGATATTGGCCTTGGGCAAAGATTTGAAGCGGGAGGTAGTGCATTAGGCGAAAAATTATCTCCTGGAAGAATTTTGTGGAGACCCATTAAAAACTTTGAGCTCTTTAAATAGAGCCGCTGAACGCCTTAGAATTTACACTTTGGCCATTTGACGCGCTGCTTCCCTCAAAGAAAAGATTATTCATAGCGGATGTTAGCTATTATGAGGCTTGCGGATATTGTCGGAATTTTTATTCTCTCCCTCACCACTCTACTTCCGTCTTCCGTCCTGCTCTAAAATGCTTTCTTCGAGTCAAACTCTATCTGCTCGTCCATCTCTTATCCTGGCTACCGTCTTCTATCCTTGTTGCTCTCTTCCCTCCAGTAGAACCCACTTTTAGAGACATGCACTCAAACTAACCTCAACACTTGTTGTGTAATCGTTTGCCCATCTCAACCTAGTCTAAATCATTATATTCTTCATTGAAACAAAGCTTGTTTGAAGAAATGATGGGTGATCTGACTTTGTATTAATTTCTAGACCAGTCGGAACGATAGATGGAATTTTTAATAAGAAAAAAGTTTTGTTTGCTTGTTTTCATTTCGTCTCATTTTTCCACAGTAAGTCTTGTAAAAATGCGGAAATCAATGCTCAAAACTTTAAAGGCTACTTATTTTAGCTCTTGGTGTTCTATTCAACTCGCCAAGCAGAGCGTTTATGGAGCGAGGCATGCTGCACCTGCCCTTCTTTTTGTTTCTAAGTCTGATGTCGCGTATTTTTTATGGTTTAGCGGTATCAGGCGTGGCGCCCAGCGAGTTGAGCTATAGTGAAGTGATGCTCAACATGATATACGTAACGTAATAGCATGGGGAAAATGACTTTGTTGCCTCAACAAAACATTCTCAATGTAGCCTCAGAAAACCAGAGTTGTTGTGGCAACAATTTCACTTGTTACGGCGACAACTACAGTTGTGGGACAACAAATCATATTGTTGTTATAACAAGTGAAACTGTCACCGCAACAATGCATGTTTTCTGAGGCTATTTAAAAACAGATGTTCTGTTGAGGCAACAATGTTAGTTATTTTCTCCGTGTGGTTGTAGTTGATAAATCTTTTTTAGACACGACGGTATAGATCAGAGGTTGAAAGAGCAATCTTTAAAACTTACACTCTAAATCTGAAACAGTGAAAAGTCACTATTTCCCCAGCAAAATTGCTCCACTGAATGAAACCAATGGAGCAATTTTGTTGGGGAAACAGTGAATTTTCACTGAATCCCGGTGACTTTCACTGTTTCAGATTTAGAGTGCAGTATAATGTAAATACGTTTTTAACCGAGTCATTTTGTATGAACAATTCGTTGACGTTCATCGTGCGAAAAAACAGCTTTCGTTTTTACATTCAGCCTTGCAGGCCCGCTCCCTCGCCGTGCCCCAACTTGTCTGTCTCCCCCGCAAACTTCCCCGTTGCCCCCTCCCAGGTTTAAAAGAGTCCCCCAAGTCCCGCGCTGGCACGAGTCCTTGAAACACGCCTTTTATATTAGTGATAATCCCTCAGCCGGGGAACCGTCTCCGAGAAGAAAGAATAAAACTTTGGATACGGAAATCTAAAATCATCAAGGCAACGCAGGGAGAGAGAGAAGGGGAGGAAGAGAGAACGTTGCGCAAAATAAGATAAAAATCGTGGAGGGGAAAAAAAAGAGGATATGAGAAGGGACTTCTGTTGACGGGCCTAGCAGTTTAATAAAGAGGAGAATAAGTCCTAGAAGGAGGACATTCACAAGGCATCAATTGGTTCTTTTTTTCAGCCGATACGGGATTTGTGTTGTGAAATGTCGGGAATTGTTTTGACAAAGCTTGGAAGAAAACAAACAGATTGTGCAATTGGGGATTAAAACGGGAGTCATAATACGTAACGGAGGAGGGCGGATGGGGTGGTTTAGATTCAATAAAGGTGAAGTAGATTAAATTGGACAGTGTTTTTTTAAAGAAATACATTTTCTACATTTTTGTTTCTTTTTTTCGCCAAACCGAGCGTGGCGCGACTCGAGACATCTAATCTAATGAGTCTCTCAACGGTCAACAAAGCCTGATTCCGCTTACTTCTTGGCGGAAACAGCCTACCACCAAGGAGTAAGGTACATAAGGCTTAGCGACAGACCGTCTATCGACTCCATACCTAAAGAAATGTTTTCTGATGGCAAGATTTTTTCTTGATGGCAAAACATCTTTTTTTTTCCTTCCCGCAAGAATTTTTTTCTTGGCACAAGAATTTTTGTCTTGCAGTAAGAAAAAGAAATAGTTCTGTACTATCTCCTTTTTGGAGAGAGGGAGTTCAGTTCTTAGCAACGATTTTAAGTTTTCTTTTGTAGAAAATGTGTTTTTGGGGCACGGAGGGAGTTAAACGTTGACCTTGGCATAGTGTGTGTGACATTCTCTCGAATGAGACAACGGTGTGACATGCTTTCCAGAAATGAAGGATGAAAAATACATTCTTGTTAGCAGCTCGCATTTGATGTTGTACTTCGTAGGTATGTGATGATCTTATGAATACAATATTCGAGTACCTCATTTTTTAAAAAGGGAAAAGCATCTCAGTTTTGTATGGCACAGCTTTGTCGGTGACATTAATTAAGCTGGCTAAATTCGAATCTTTATTAAATCATCCGTGTTTGTCAAATCCATAATGTTACTTGTCACAAAGTGTTTTACAGCGAGGTGATAACGATTTGATTACGACCGATGTTTTAGTCGCATATTCACGTGAACTTTCACTCACCATATTGAAGCTCCTTGATCAATTAATATTCTTAGTTATTTTTGTATTTTGATTCATTTTCAAGATTGATCTTTATCGGTAGCTTATCAAACGAAGTGACCAAGTGGGCCCTTTACAATGATGGCGATGTTTGCCTGTCGGAAATGTGCGGTTTACCTTCATATCCAAAACAACGGAAGGTGTTTGAGATTTAAGGCCACCCTTTCAAGGCAGGATTTTGAGAATTGCGTCGTAAGTGAATATAACGTTAGTTTCTTTAGGGCACAGTGGAAGGTAATCCCTGTTTTAGGTAGTTCTCTGCCTGTTTTAGGTATGAAAAAAAAACAAGAGCAAGGGCGGCGTTGGGTTATTTTTTAAGGTAGCCCTCTCGACAAGATCGTTTCATCGATGTAGTTGTTGGAAGGTTTATCGTCAAAAATATCCATATTACGCTCTTACCCTGTTTCACCTTCATACCCAAAACAGATATGGGGCTACCTAAAACCCACCTGGGGTTAGTCTTTACTTGAGCGAGTTAGGAGTCCTTGAGGATTTTCTGAGAATATTGATGCAGCCCGCTCGACGTATGTGTCATGCGTGTTGCCCAACATCGGCTGAATTCCTGTCTTTCGGGCCCATCGTAGGCAACACAACTGACACTCGTGTTAAGCAGGTTGCATCATCATTTCAGATAACCCTCAGGCAAACATAACTCGCTCCGTAGTTTTATTAGAGGTAGTGAAATTGTAAATGACAGTTTTCTTGTCAAAAATCTGTCACGGAATCGTGATTTTAGGTGTCTTCCTTGTCATAAATTTTTAGATACACCTGAAAATCAGCTGAAATAAAAACGAGAATCCGTTTGAAAAGATTTATTTTTGTGAGAAAATTTGCGCTTGAAGAAATGAAAACAGAGACAACGAATCGGGAGAGCGCGGTTTTTTGAAGGAAACAAAAGCCTTGGTGATGCGTTGCCGTCATGCCCCATAACCCGATTTCCTTTCCGAAAATTGTTGAACCCCCGCGCCACATCGCAGACGTGTTTAGTAATAATGGATGCAGCAGTAGTATAGGCTCAGAGGGGGGGGGCGATGCTATCGTAACAATAGGTCTTAACTGGCCCCTAGATATTGCCCCTGTTTCCGGGTTATACGAATGTCGCGAACAAAACGTCTTGGGGGAACAGTGTCTTACAGAGAGGCGAAACGCTGTCCAGGGAAAATATCTCGTGTAAACAAGAATATTCGTATAATAAGCAGTGCTTGTCTAAATTAATGGCCCGGAAGTTGACGAATGTATTGTTTAGACTATGAACGTGGTGGAACTGTTACGCAGATCTTATTGTTAGTACACCGTCAATTTTTGAAGTTATAGGTTTTCTACTCCGGTCTGTGTCCTATTCATAGTAGAAGAAAATGTATCCGTTTTAGGAATTGCTATAACTTTGTTTTGGGTGTCAAACTAAAACGGGGGTAGTACGTATTTTGGTTATTTTTCAAGATAGACCTGTGTTCAGCCAAATAATTTAAAAGGTCTCGGCAAGAGGGTTCCATTGATGTATCTGAACAGTGGTCTATAAAGTAACGAAAATAACCCGTTTTAGTTTACATCCAAAACAACTCCCTGAAACGGGTGTTTTATTTTTACTGTTTTACATCGGCAAGTTTGATACCCCTTATTGTTAGATGACAACTAATTCTAAAAGTTCCTTTGGGCGGATGTTAGATGCCCTGTGCCTCGCTGATCTTTCACTCCGCGTCAGCTTAATGACGGAAGGTGACGCCGGAAATGCTGCCTTGGAAGTTTGCCGTGAGAATGTGTGATGCGGGGCGTTTTCCTTCACGGGAAGTTCCACCTCTTGCGACCCTTCGTTTCGTAACCTCAAAGCGCAACCTTATCGAAAATCAGCCCACTGGGAGCGGCTCGAAATCGCCGGGAGCGTGGAAGCGCCTTCCCTTTTTTATTGAATGACGAGCCAAACGCTTTGAATCACACTTTCGCAAAGATGGAAGCTCATCCACGTGAAGCTGAATAATAGACCAATAGGTAGATAAACGGATCGACCCCTTCCGTCTCCTCAGCGTGACCTTGTATACTCCCAGCCAAAAGTCAGTCGCTATTGCTTCAAACACCGCAAAGTCATGCGGTCTCGTATAGAACCGATAAAACCGATTAAAAATTCGAAATAGCAGATCTATGGTAGTCACGGCTGAGTATATTTTGTTCCAGTTTTTTTATTTTTGTACTTTTTTGTGTAATTTTTCATTTTTGTCACCTTCGAAATTAGGATCTCTGAAAAACTGGTGACACCTTTCGTTTTAAGTATGCGTCCAAAGCCAGTTTAATTGTAGTGGAATGAGAACTTTCGTTGGATAGTCCTACTCAAGGTAAAACTGTTGGTGTACTACTCTTGAAAAATTCCAGTGGAATGGATATGGTTAGTCTCCACATCGATACCGCAAAAAACAGCTAATTTGCTGTGGAATCCCGTGAAAGTTCGCAATAAAACCAAAAAGATTTTAGGACAATTGAAAACCAGAAAAAGTAACGCGTTAGGTTTTTCTGTAAGATTAACATAAATTCCATGTGAATGCTTTCTTTTTTTCCCATTGACTTCCTGATGACAATCGATCTAGTGAGATTCCCCTCCGAACCTTCATGAAGACTATTAGACGTAGTTTGATTGATTTTTTTTAAGATGAATGTTTTTTTTTAATTGAAATATGTAGTTTTCGATTTATGTATACGGAAGACTAACCAAAAAATAAATGTATGTCAAGCCCTTCTTGTCCTAGGCCTTATACGGGCCCTAAAACGTCATTTTTTTTCGTTTTCTTGGCTTTTGTAACATTCACGTTTTAGTGGCTTAAAGGTGCAGAGCATGTTTCTCGTCAGTTTTTGTCTATCAAACCGAAGATGCGTCTGAAAACGACTAGCGAAGATATATTCCAGTTTCGAGCTGTCTATCTCGAATTGTTCTCTTTTTCTAACCGCTGTCCTTGGTTAGGAAGAAAAGGCGAAATGGTAGCCCTGAAGATAAGTAAGAAAGAAGTGATTTCTTTTGTATAAAGGAAGTGTTGGGAATTTTGAAGTCTTGCTGATGTCTGGGGCTGGAGAGGGGCTGAAGAGGGGCTGGAAACGCCCGCGACGTACGCACGGAGGTATGACTGATAACGCACCCCTCGCTTTAGAGCATGCTTTATTCTCTTTTTAGCTGTCACCCCGGCCTTTCTTCCCAGTAGACCAGCCTCGGGCAATCAAACACTGAATTCCTCTCATCTGTAGTCGTTGAAGTCCTTATAAGGACTACGGATAAAAATCTTCAAAGGTCTTGCACCGCAAATCTCCGCACTCTTCAAGTTTTGGGAGTAAACCCATAAACTTAGCTGTTAGAAGGATGTTCGATCGCTTCAGACTATTCAACTTCAGTTAAAACCTTAAAATAAATGTTGAAAATTTCAGAAAGCTATCACATTCCCTTTGCGAAAATTAATCGTCCTAATTTGAGTACGACCGAAAATCGAGATTCTTTCAGTTTTATACAGACGCAAAAGTTGCTGATGTGACTCATCTTCGCGCGTAATAGCGCTGTTTTTAGAGGTTTTTGTGCAATATTTTTGTTAAATGATCGATTAGGTATGGATTTTTTTGGCTTAGTGTGTTGGTAATAACTTTGTTCGACAACCGAAGAAGGTTTTTAAGAACAACTCCATAGGCTACTTTTTCCACAAAACGCTGAAAACTGGTATTTTTAGGTTAGTGTGTTCATGGGACACCGAGTAAAATTCGCTATCTCTAGCTCCTCGGAACTGAAAAATCCCGCTGGTAACCATTAAAAAAAATATATCTTGATGACACAATCTCTTCCGAACCTAAGTTTTTCGTCACTAAAATGACAAAAAATACCATAGAGCATGGCATAATGGACTTGCGGCTGGTTGAGCCGTCATGTAGCGCGGGCGGCCTACCCAGAGGTATCGACAATTTCCGAGGGGCCGTGCATTGGGATTTATGAGGTGGACGAGTTGTATGGGTGTTATGGGGCCCGGAGCCCATCGGGCCCCGAACCCATCGTCCCCCCTCCCCCTCCCCCGAGGGAGCTGGAGGGGTGGCGCCTGCCACGCCGCGGCGCCTATCAGGACACATGGCCGAGCTCTGCTCTCATAAATCCTTCGCGAAACGGCCACGTATTCATAGTCGACCCTTAAGATTTGGCGAACGCCCAAGACGAGCTCAGACTTTTGGCTTTGCATCATATCCGCGTTTCATTTCGTTGTTAGCTGAAGTTGTCGTGTTTCTTTTAATTGTTTTTAATAGATTATTTTCTCATTTTAAAATTATGATCAATTTTTAAAGCCGCCTATATACGTATTTTTAGCGATCGAGGTTGAGGTTTTATTGCTTTTGTAAGAATAAGGTGCTTAAATGTCGGGAGTACTTTATTCATAACCGATCCTTTGAACTCCCCAATTTTTTTTTTCTGAGCGCAAGGAATCTTATTCGGAGGACTTGGTGAAAATCTTTCAATTTTTTGATCAAAAGTAGTTTTCAATTCAACTCTCATTACCCGCTTTTTTACTTATTTTTTTTTCTTCAAACCTAAGGCGCCATGATTTGACGATAACTTATTTCTAAACTTCGTCTTGGCTTCTAATTTCTGTGTAGGAATCTCTTACTGTATTTAGAGTATGTAAAACCTGTTGAGCACCTACGAGGAATAATATATGTACAAGGTTTTAGCCATGTTTCGACTACACTGTGCCTTCACCATTCTATTTTATGCTAATTTTGAGCCACTGCCATCGAGCAGAAAATATTGATTTTAAGAATTGCCTTCCCTTGATTCATGCTCTGATAATGTTGTTGTTATTTACTCTCGTCAAAGGCTTCAAATCCATTTTACTGCACTTCGCTGAAACTCGTTGTATTATTGGGCTCACACAATAATAAGCAAGTTTCATGTTTTTCACCGAAATCGTAAAACGCTAGGAGAGTGGTTACAGAAAAATAGTTGGGTTTTATAGTCTATAGACTATCAAAAAAAGTTTTTAGATAGCAGTTTGAAAAGACCGCGCAGTCCATTTCTTCAGCGCCATGTTTATACGAGTAGCAGACAGCTCTGTCCGAAAGTTGAAACTTTTATCACGGTACGAATACTTGTCAGTATACGACTGGAACAAAAATAGATCCTACGGAAAGCCACTAAAACAAAAATAGATTTGTAGAGAATGAAAAATATACTGCGCCTCTCAGCAAGTCTGCTTAAAGAAATGTTTTTATTTTCGCGTGGGCGTGCTCCAGTAGCACTCTAAAATTCGTGAAACTTTCCATCTCATGTGTTTAACCTTTCCTCCACAGGCCAAAGTGGAGAGCGACAGTGAGGCACAGAGCATTAAGAATAACCTACACCTACTTTTAAAAGCCGCGTGTGTTAGGTTAACCTTGATTAGGTACAGTATACCATGAGCCTCTTTCCGCTCGCTCCGTTTCGCTGTCGTCAAGCCTGACGTTGCTTACTTCTCCAAATGGCTGGAGTCGCTGAGAAGCAGACTTATTGTTAGTCTTGGCTACCATAAAGAAAATTTAGGTGCCTTGTGCCGCGCTACGCTTGGCTTGGCGATTGAGGTGAAACACAAGAGGTGCAAAATCCACCCTTTCAAACACATTGTGCGTTTCACTAGCACAGCCAGATGAAAGGCATTCGTTTGAATCGAGTGTTTCATTCTTGTAGCCCTGAATGCAGTATTTTTGCACAAAGCCCTTAACCTCTCTGTCGGTTCAGCTCTTATTCCAACACAAGCAAGCGTATACATTGTTTGGTGCGAAACGCAATATAAACCGTCCCCCCCCCCCCTTTTTTTGAAATTTTAACATTGGTGGGAAAGTCAGACGAAATGACTATGTGAAAGGGGCAAATGGAGAGTTTTCATCTCGTCGAGAGCTGAAGCTTATTTCATGGGACTTGTTTGTAAATATCTGTCCATCCCAAATTTGAATGTTTCCCCATATAATTCCAAATTAGTATAGCCTAGCGGGGGTTTTATTCAGACCTTATAAAACCTTGGTTAAGACTCCCGCTTTCCCGTGCTTGTGCACAGGTAAGACCTGATTTTAGGACAAAACAGCATTTTTGGGTCTTAATCAGGCTTACTTTTCGGCTCGGGTAACTTGACTTACCCAGCTTAACCTAACCAAACTTACGAAAGATACCTTCTGGTCAAAGAGGACCATACTCTAATAGAAATGATTTCTGATGCGAAGAAAATGTTTCTTGTTATATACTCGTAGTAACAAAACTTTTTTTTTCTTACCGCAAGAATTTTATTCTTGCAGTAAGAATATTTCCGTGCCAAGAAAGAAATTTTTGTTCCAAGAAAAGAAAAAAACTATTGTGTCAAGGGGGAAAATCTTGCAGTATGAGAAAAAAAAATGTTTCATTATATCAAGAAAATTCTGTCTTGGCATCAGAAAACATTTCAGAATGTTTCTTGGTGCCCGTCACTTACAGAATCTGTGAGTGAAGCGTCTCCCCGATTCCGATGTCTCGCCTTGAGAAAGATCTAGTTTTCGGGAACCTTGTAAGATGGAGGATAAACGTGGGCATTATGGTCTAAGTATTTAGGCGTAATAATTTAAGAAGAGATAAGTTTTTCGGTGCGGTAGATGGTTCGTTATCAACGGGGAAGATTGCTTTGCGCTGAGAGTGTAGGAAGCAGGGGAATAGTGGCTTTTACTTTTAGGCGTTAGGCCCCAGGATTACAGCGAGACAGAACGTAGTTCGTTTTTTATTAGACATCATTTACCCATTTGGGTGGCTGCGTCCGACTTCACGAGACTGAGTCCTTGCGGATCGCCTCCTACGACGGACCATCATGTTTGGGAATGGACCGCGGGGACCGGAAGTCGCAGCCGGACCGGAAACGGATGCGTTTCGCTTCGTCGTTGTAGCAGGGCGGGAATCTCAGATTCGCAAAGTCAACCCCCGGTCGCCCGCCAAATATCTGTGGGTTTATTACTCGCTACAGTTGGCCGAGAAAGCAAAGTTGACGGCGTGTTTCCGAGTTCCAATGCGAAGTATGAGAAATATTACTTTCGCCTGTGTGCTATGAGAAATCTTAGTGGGCAAGTGGAGTTCGAGAAATTCCAAGTGGAGTTGGAGAGATTTTATTTATGGTATGAATTTAAAGGTTAAAGGCGTGTTGGTTTTGAGGGATAGTTCGGAAACATCGCGGTTATGATGGTTCTGGCGACCGACGTATGAGAAATATAAGTTTGAGTTCATGCGTTAGACGAATGAAAATTAGTTTTTCCGGCTTGTGGGTTATAAGTAGTTGGTGCACGTGGAATGTGAGAAATTCAGGAGCTGTAGTAATACTAAGGCACCTGAATTTCGCACATTAGTATGAGACCTATCTGACCGGAATCGAGCCAGGACTGCCAACAACTACAACATGTATTTTTTAGTGTTTAGCTCCGTGTTTAGTTACACATTTAACCTACCTCGGGATTGAAATTTAACACGGAGATAATAAAGTTAGAGGAAGACGTTAAAATGAACAACCCTTGTTGTTGACTATTTTCAAGGATGCTTAAGAGAGAGGGTCAACAATAGGAGGGCTAATTTTGCGCTTACTGAAAGTTAAAGTAGCAATATCTCATCACGTAAGGTAATGAATTGGAGATTGAAAATTTTAGTAGTTGGCAAGCGTGCGTCGTAAATATGAGAGCTTCTACTTCATAAATAATAAATATTCTATAGCTTTATTGTACCCACGTGAACAACTCCTGCGTATTTAGTTAGTGTTGTAGTGTGCTTTAAGCTGACGCCATCTATGGAAAAAAGAAGAAGAAAAAAAACATGAAAAGGAGATCAAGCTATATAAAGCGTACTTCTTAAAACAAGCCGAATGATGGAAGTTATAAGAAGGAAAAAGTAGTGTATCTTTTAAATATAGTTAGTTTGTTCTTGCCGCTTCAATATCACCCATTTCACTCCTATTTGCGGTTTCAACCCTCCAAAAAATGCCTGGAATTGCAAGCATTCCTGTTTCATTTCGGTATTTTTAGGAAAGTAGGTACTATGGCTAAAAGAGAGTGATAAAAACTAAAATATAAACAAAAACTTTTTAAAATACTGTTTTTTTGTTTGCTTTTTTTTTTAATTGCCGATAAGTATCAATGTCATGATGGACAGTTTTACTTACGGTGCAATAGATTCTGGATAGTAATTAATCATATTTTGACGCCTAATTTTAAATTTTTCAGCTGGGAAAGTTTCAATAGTGACTTTTGTAAGGCATTAGCGGATTCACCAGTCTCGAAAGTTTAACTAGAAGTCTGCATTAAGAGTAACATACTGTATATGACCCTGTCTAGAAACTTTTTGAGGTTGGCCAGTTTGTAGGCCTGGGTTTCCCGTCTTATTCTCTCGGCGTTTCCTTTCCGCCCGAAGAAGTAAAGCGAGATGGAGCTTGTCTCAAAGTCTGTACCCTCGTCCGGTGACAAAAACCAGGCGTGCCAACTTGCGAAATTGTTACTGTTCAGTATTGTGCTGCTGCCAAGACTCGGCAAGATGACGGACTTGCAAAAAGCTTTCCAGGGTTGCCAACATTGGCAGCTCCGAAGAGAGGCTATTAGAATCACCTCTCAATTTTTTTCTCCACTCCAAAATGACAGTCTTTCCTCTTAGTAGGCCACGACATAGTTCACTGATCTTGATTCGGCGAAACGCGAGACGTATTTGCGTGTTTGGAAGTTGGTAACTGTTCGCCGCATTTCTTGTTAATATCAGATTAGAAGTTGAGAAAGTTTTGACGTTTGCTTTAGCTACCGATGATTCGAGTTGATTATCTAACAGCATTTCCATTTCTTGACCATTTTTTTAAAGGGAACCTCAATTGTATTTCTCTCTTTTTCTTTGTTATGTAACTTCCATGTCTATGAAGGTATAGTGAACGTGTACAAAGTTGAATTCAAAATTTAGATCAACACAAGTCTGTTTATAGGCTCTTGGTAAAGTCGTGCGATGACAAACGTGTTTGTGGGAGAACCGCTGCCTCTCTGCTAAGGATAAAATGCAAAGCACTTAACCTACTAGGCACTAGATTAAACCTAACCAAGGTTAACCCAACATTGGTTAACCTAACCTACGTTGACCTAACCAAGGTTAAACTATCTAAATTTAATAGGTTAACTTATCGGTGTCAACCTAACTTAAATTAACCTCAACGTTTAGTTTAACCAAGCGGCTGTATATCGTCGATCCCATAATGTGATGAGTGCTTGACGAGGGTTGACCACAAAGGTAGGAATCCCAACATTTAAAATAAAAAAATTGAAATCTGCGCAAAATACGTTTTAAAGGTCCTAATAAAACAGGGAAAAGAAAAGATGATACAAACGATTTTTTTTATTTTAATCAGCGCGTAGGCTGAGAGTTCGAGAGAGATGAAAGGATGTCAATTCTTTTCTGTTCGGATGTCCAGATCTCGTCCGAGTTTTAGCAATCAGCTGTTGTAGATTTATTCCTCCCTCTGTAAGCGTCAAATAACAAGAGCCTCCGCACGCGCCTCCCAGGCCAGAATATATCCCAGAAATGAAACAAACCCTCGTGACACGCTGTCATATGGTCTGTTTTGAATACTCAAGTAGTGAGTGCACGGCGAGGGGTTTTGGTCCAGCCAGCCATCCCAAGGGCTCGAGCTCGCCGCGCCGCAGGGCCGCCCCGCCGACCCACGGAGGTCTGAAGGGCTCGAGCGGAAGTCAAAGGGATTTATGAGGGGAGGGTATCTAAGATCCCTCCTTTCACATTTCAATTAACGCCATGCAAAGATGAGGAGCCCAGTCTGCGGTTTTTTGCCAATTTGGTTTCCGACGAGTGGCCAGAATTAAAAATGAATTTTTCATCACAATCTGTGTTAACTCATTTTGTGTCTCTTTCTGTTGCAGGTGAGTAAATCGTGCCATTGTTGGAGGTTAATGTCAGAGCTGCTTCTTCTCGTGGACATATTTTTACCATTTTGCTTCATGATTTTGCTGGGGCGTGTAAGTAAAGCCTCTGGTTGGCTTGTGCCACTAGATGGCTAATAGAGAAGAGGAATAGCTTGTTAGAATAGCGTGAATAGTCACTGTAAGTCGCTTTGTTGATCATAATCGGTGGGATAACTGACTCTTCCCTTCAAATACAGGATTTTTTTATAAAATACATATTCATCTCAAAGTTTCTATTATGAGGATTAACAACATAAAATCGCGTGGGTTAACTTAATTTAGGTTGAGTACCTTGTGCCTCTCTCCGCTTGTCGCTTATAGTGCCGTTTGCCTCGCTTCGATATGGCTGCGCTCGGCTTTTGCTCAGCCGAAGACCGCTTTTCAGCTACAGTATCTGGCACCAAGAAGTACAGTATGAGGGTACAGTCTTGACGACCGCTTGGTTGGGTTATCGTAGAGACCTGCATATACTAGAGGGGAGGCATTGGGCAGCCATATTTGTTCTTATGGGACCGTCAAAGTCATTGTACTTTACGGAGACACTGCGGAAACAAGATGGCGGCGTCTATGGTTTTGCGCCCTCAATGCCTCCTCTCTAGTATATCCAGGCCTCTAGGTTATCGTACGTTAAGTTAGGTTAGGTCTTGTGTTTTGTGCCTTGCTCCGATCAGCTTGGTGTCGATCTTGTGACGACAAGAAGCTCTGATTTCAACTTTTCATTTTACTCTTTTTTGTTTGCGGTGGGATCATTGTCGAGTCGGTTTTAATCGGTCGTTGGGATAATGGGCAGATCCGTTCTCATTTTTAACTTACTGAATAGTTCTTTTTTTCCTTTTTTTTTGCAAATATGTGAATTTGAGAAAATCTTTTCTCAGATGAAATGGTGATACTGCGATATTTTAACGAAAAAAGTATTAAAAAATCCCCACATTGAAGTGCTCGGATACAACAGCTGACACCAAAATCAAGAAAGAGACTTTTGCAAGCGAATTCTTTCTCAAAAGATGCCTTAAAATAAATCTCATTTCTCCTTGCAGCCTAATTTTTGAAGCCTATTGGAAGGGCGGAGAGCGATATTGAAAGTATCGGGAAATACAGCGACCTAGATGGGCTGACTTGTGTCACAAGCAGACAGAATTTTGTCATGGATTCTTTCATGCTAAGATACGTCTGACATGCAAATAGACCCGACTCCATTTCTCCGCTGAATTTGTCGTGTTCACTACACAGCCAACTACTTATAATTCACTTATTTCACTTGCTAAAATGTCGAGCGTAGACGTGAAAAATGTAAGAGTTGATCTCGTACATTTCTCCTCTGGCACCAATTGTTTTATTAACGCGAGCGAACGGTCTATCACGTCGCCATCTGTGCTTCCCTCAGAGATGACTGCTGTCTTGCGTCTCTGTCGAACGTCGACTTGACCCGTGCGTTTCTCTGTCGAACCCGCGAAATTACTCCTGCCGAACCAGTCAACTCACCATCCTAAAACAAGCGCACCCTCTTTAAACCCGAGTCAGCAACTCAAACCCTTTCCCACAGCATCCTTTTTTCTTCAAAACCAAACGCAAAAGCTTTGTCAAAATAACAATTTTCAGACGACAATTTTTATTTGGTTTTAGTAACAAAAAAACCTTTTAATGGAGACAAAAAAAGAAGGAAAGGCGACGAAAAATGATTGTTATCTCTACACATACAGTTAGTGTCTGCGTATAGGAACAAAGCGCGATTGTCATTGTCACAGATTTGACGCTGTGACAAAGTCATTGTTTTGCGTGCATGGATGAGAAGAAGAGTGAGTGATAAATGCTGAAGAGCTCATTTCTTGAGCCATCATTCAAAATCTCGATGTCACGAATTAGCATGTGAATGCAATGACACACAAACAGTGTAACAAACACAAGAAGTGTAAAATTCAACTTTTTCAACTTATATTAATTCATGTTTTGCGTCTATTATCATTGATGGTCCATTTATTCAGGGTCAGAACTAATCGTTTTCGCATCCTTCTCTAATCCAGCCTATTTTCTTTCTTTGTTTTTACAAACAGGAGATTCTGATTTAAAATCAAGATCGTAGTTCCCATGATTCTTCAACTATTTTCAAATTATTCCTAGCTTTCTCTCCTTAACCTGTTTCATCCCCGGCAACCGCCCTCTTATCCTTATCTCGTAATTACAAATCAAAAGCATCAACACCCCATTTCCTTTTCCCCAGACCACAATTAAAACCATCCGCCCTCGTGTAGATTGCAGGTGACACTTTTAGGCGGCAGAGCTTTCCTTGAAGCGTGTGGCTCTATTTATTACCCTCTCACCTTTGCTACGCAACCGCGACTCGTACATACTCCGCCCCTTGCACCAGCACGATTACACCACCAAACCAGGCATTAATATTGCCACCATCCATAAAACAAACATGCGGGATAGTCCGTGTAAAATTATCTGTCATGGGTTGAATCCCGTGTTATTTTGATGGTACTGCAGCACCCCTCGATCCCCTCTCAGTTACCCCCCCTGCCCCCCCCCATTGCCTGCGCCCCTCCGGCGAGGACCCGTCCGGTGAAGGGCCCCTCCGCCCTCCCCCTCCATATATTGGG
>Ga0058701_10000704_pt1 | contig 22476 bp, 19 predicted proteins | sample AgamicOrMae_FD_97039 | JGI IMG/M metagenome (GOLD analysis project Ga0058701, IMG submission 97039) | Agave microbial communities from Guanajuato, Mexico - Or.Ma.e | ecosystem: Host-associated > Plants > Phyllosphere > Phylloplane/Leaf | place: Guanajuato, Mexico | collected 2012-06-04 | reverse complement strand
GTTAAGTATTGTATAGGAAATTGTTTTATTTTTTTCTTTCACTTTTTAATTGTTAGATACAGAAAAGAAATTGCTTCGATTTGTAAACCATAGTTTTTGTCTGTTTCTCTCTGTGTGTGGAAAGTTCTAAATTTTTCCCTATTTCTCTAAACCATATAAATATTATCCATTCCTCAACTCTCGTCAACAAGCTATTGTGTGTCACAAACACCACTGGGGCCACCCTTTGCGTCCTTGTCATGCTTGACCTCGTTTGGCAACTGGCCCAGTGGAGCGGCCTCCCTCTGCTGTCCGCCAATTGTTGTCCTATTTGCCATGCGCCCCATTCGGCCCGATTGGCCTTGAGCTGGAGCAACCTTCTGGTGGAGAAGCCAGCAGGTGGTCGATGATTGTCTCTAATTGACTCGTTTTTTTTTTGATTTTTTTATTATTGCTTATTTCCCTTTGGGGATTTCCACTCTCCAATAAACTCTAACCACTAACGAGAGCGCAGCCAGACTCAGCGTCGCTCTGTGTAATACTGGCCCTGTTGTGTTGGCACATTGGTGTGTATATACTGGTGGTGCTGATGAGGGTGAGGTGAACAATTTGTGCTTGACGGTGGTGGCGGTGTTGTTTGAGGTGAGGGTGTGTGATGGTTGAGAAGATGTTTGTTCATCTTGTTTGTGGCCGATCTGCCTGTGGACCACTTGTCTTGCCCGCCGGCCAGTAGACTTCTCTGTCTGATGTAAAGACTAACTGCCAGCAGACAGGAGCACAAGAGTATGAGAACAAGCATGACTGATGCTAGAACGAAATTGTACGAAGACATGCAGATTTGGTTGCCGCTCAAATCGAGCTTGCTCGTTAGCGAGCTAGACACTGGCTGCTCCTCATCGTCCACAATTCCATCCAGAGTCCTCTGCTGTTTGTCCTGTTTCATACTGTTCACTGCAAAGGCCAAATCGCCCGTCGAGACCACCTGAATGATTCTGTTTAGGCCAACGTTTTGTGTCGCCGGCAGCTTGTCCTTGTTGCTGTTCTGTTGGTAATGAGATCCGTTTGACCAGCGAGGGTGTTGCGATAGTGGCGAGGCCGAACGACGTTCACGGCTCAGAGCTGGCGAGCCAAACTTCCTCAGATGCACCGACTGGTCGCCGGGCGCGCCCGAGTTGGCCTGCGATCCCGAGTGGATGTTGAAGGTGCCCGAAATGGTCGACTCACTATAGGCCTCGCCCGCATTCGGACCAGCTGAACCGGCTGGACCGCCGGCGGCGCCGGCCAACACATTTGGCCCAGCCGAACACTGTTCGGGACATTGGTGGCGACAAATCTGAATGGTACACTGGAAGTGGACCTCCATGGAGTCGGGGAACTTAAAGGCCTGGAAATGGGCATAGCTTAGTACTGTTGCCGAGGAGCCAAAGTTTTTGATCTTCGTGAAACGGCTCATCAATTTTGGTCTCGTTATACAGCCACTCTTGTCCACCAGCTCGATTGGGCCCCGTTTTCCATCGTGGGCAAAACAGTTTCTCACCAACATGTCGAACTTGTTCTCCTCGTCCTTGATGGCCAACACCATGGTCATGGTCTGGCCGATCTTGACAATTCCGGCCACCTCGCTCGCCCATGGGCCTATTTATTATAACGACCCAAGTGGAGGGTCCAAATCGCAAGAGGGCGCCATCAGAGCAGATATCACAGTTTGGTTTTCATTTTCAATTTCAGTGAAAGAGTGGCACAGTTGTGGTTTCGTTTGGAAGACGTGAAAGAGGGGAAAGAGTTAGTTATTTTGCCGTTATTGTTTGTCGTTGGCCATCAGGTGGGAGTGAAAAATTGCCTTTCTCTTTGCCGTCTCGCACCCGCGGCCACCTTTGTCTGCGGCGCGCAGAGCGGCTCGTGTGCGAAGAGCATCGGTCGGTCTGCAGCCACAACACAAACAGAAACCAAAACAATGCAAACGAAGGCCCAAAATGGCCGATCGTCGACAACAATGGAGCCCCGAGAGGCAGAAGAGACATGTGAAGTGATGCGGAGCAGCCCCACTGGCTTTCCCCAGCTTGCCGCTCGAAAGGAGAGCCGCCAATCGATTGGGCTTCAGACCAACGGAGACGAAGACGCGCCGAAGTGGACCAGTGGTCAACAGGTTGCTGAGGAGAGGGAAAATGATGGCGCCTGGAAAGTGGCTCGTTTGTTTGTCCAAGTGTGGCGGCAAACAGTGGCCAGCGCATTGCATGGGAGCCAAGCTTGAGCGAGCATTTAGAGGCTCGTTTTGTCTTATTTTGGAACTGCCGATGGAAAGCGTTTGGCCAGCTTTGGCGGCCACAAAAACCAGCCAGACACTTGGACAAACAAAACGGGGCCACGAGAACAACTTTCAATCGATGCAAAGACGAGACGGCTGGCGATGCTGCGGCCAGCTAATGAGTGAAATGATGATGAAAGGCGGCGGAGGCGCGCAAATCGGCCAGCCAAAGGGCAGCGCCAATTGGCAGCCGACGGGCGCCACACAGTCTCTGCCGTTCGGGCCAAACTTTTGCCGCAAAAGAGCGGCTCCTTAGGGCTAGAAGGGGCAACGCCGGGCCAATCGGGAAGCATCATTCTGGGCGGCCATTCTCCAGTGGTCGCTTGGCATCCGAAAGTTGGCGAGCAGCTTGCGGACGGCGAGCGAGCTCGTCTCGGGCGGCCACAGAGACTGTTGCGTGTGCCTCAGTGCAAGAGCGCCGCAGTGCAGCATTGGCCCATTGCAGCAGTGTGGGCGCAGTGGCCGCTAATGCTTAGGCACGCACTCACAAATGGAATTAGGTGAAATCCATTAGAATTTTGCCCACTCACTTTGGCTCCATTTCGCCTGGGCTTTTATTGGCCCAAGTCGAAATGGCGCCACTTGGCCAGTTGTTGCGCGCCCCCAGCGCTCACATCGCAGCAAAGAGCTCGCCGAGCGGCCCAAGCGGCTGGACAAAGGAGCCAAAGCTCGCCGAGCGGCTGACTAGAATCGGCCGACTCTGCAGCCAGATAATTAAGTCGCCTCGAGTGTGTTTGCGAGCCCATGTTTGTCCATCTGTCTGCCTGCCTGCCTGCCTGCTCGGCCGGCCGGTCGGTGGCCATTGAGCCGCTGGCAGCAGTGCACTAGTCATAAGGTTCGCGAGCTTCGAAAGCCGGACCTTAGGGCTAAGTAGAGCTGGAAAGGCGAACGAGTAACGCCGCCCTCTTAGAGGCAAGAAAGAGAGAAGAGAGAAATAAAGGCAAGAAATAAACCCAAGGATTGTCTAATATTTTGCTCCTCCTCGCTTCTGAGTCCATTTTCCCGCCGGATTTTCGCCCTCTCTGTGTGCTCGTCTGGCCAGCTTTTGGCTCTCTGTGTGTCCAATTGGCAGTGGCGACGTGCGGCGTTGCGAATTGCAAATTGCAAATTGAAGCCGCTTAACCTTTGCCCATTCGGCCGAGGCGCATCCGCCTCGATGGGCAAAGGTTTGGAGCCACTGGCGAGCTCACGGGGGCAGACAAACAAACGGACAAACAAACAAACGGGCGGCAAAGAGTGCGCGCCGGCCTGCACAGAAAATGGGCAAAAAGGGCCAATTGGCGCAGTGAGCGCAATGGAGGCTGCTGCAGGAAAATGACCAACTTGGAATGAGAAATAAAATGGAAATAAATATAAGAATAAAAATCTAAGCGAGCTAAGGTGGCCCGAGGTGGCCGTTCAAGATCACGAACAGGCGGCCCAGATGAAGCGGATCGCGTCCGCTTTCGCCGTCCGGCCCATGATCCAAATGCGCCCGGCCGGCGTGTGGCTGCTCGCCGCTAAGCTCAGGCTTCAGCTCAGCCTCTGACTTAGACTCGAGCTTTGGCTGCTCCCAAGGGCTCTCCACCCTTGAGACTCTCGAGGCATGTGGGCGAGCGCTGCAGAGTGGCTGCAAGGCGGCCACCATGCGCTCCAGCTTGGGAGCGGGAAAACGGCAGCGAGACTAATCAAATCATCATTATCAACTCGGCTCCGAGCGCGCCAGCCTCAGATGCCGCTACTCCTCAGGGCTGGTGGCATCTCGAGCTACTTGTAGAGTCTAGGTCTGGCTAGACTGAGTCTGGCCGCCGAGCCGCGAGAGTGGCGGCCGATTTTCTCAGCCGAAGAGGCGCTCCTCTTCGCCTTGGTTTGGCCGGCCAGCTTCCAGCCGGCCGTTTCTCTGCTCGCGTGCCGGCAAGGGCAAGCTCGTCTGGGGCTGGCCGTCCCTGCAACTGCGATTAGCGAGATGGTGCAGTTTGCAGCGGCAAGTGGGCGCCAATTGGGCGAGGAGCAGGCGTCTGCTTTGTGGCGAGGGGCGCACTTGGCACCTCGAGCGGCGTGCTCTTACAGTGCGCACTCGATGGGCGCGCGCTCACAGTGCAGCAGCGCACACAGTGGCTAGTCGGCCGCTCGCGTGCACTGCAACCGGCCACAGTCTGCCTCACGCGACACACAAGGGCCGCCACAGCCACAGCCACAGCCACAGCCGCCTTAGCCACAACTCTGGCCACCTGTTGATGCGCTCCTCTGTGGGCCAATCGATTCGTCATGCGCTAATCAAGACGCCAATCAAGAGCGAGGAAAGTGCCCAGACAGACAGACACTCGTACACTTGGCGCTCCCTTTTGGCCAGGCTGAGGGGCGATCAAAGGAGCTGGCCAGTGGGGCTTTTGTGGCGCAGCTTCGAGCGAGGCCAGCTGGACTGTGAGGGCATCAAGGCGCGGAATTTGGAGTGCAGTTTGGAATTTGCATCGCGAAAAGTGGACTGGACCAAAGTGAAGTGAAGTGAAGTGGAGTGGAGTGAAGTGGAGCGAGGTGAAGTGGAGTGGAGTGAGACTGAGAATGGAAGATTGACGGGAGCACTTCACTTTCACAGCTTTCGAAGCTGGCATGAGGAGGAGGAAAAGGTTTGCGGCGGGCTAGCAAGTGGCCATTCGTTAGTGGGTTTTTAGGCGAAATTGCAACGACAACAACAAAGAGACACCTCCCCCAAGTGGAGTGGACGGCCACTGGCACGATGGGGCTTCTTGATTGGCCACACGCTGGCCACTTCTCGCCGAGGAGAACAAAAGGGGAGAGAGCATTTGCGTGAGATTGAGCCCAATGGATTGGTGTTGGGCCAAAAGTGGCACCTTGTTGGCGGCTGTTGGCCAGCCAGAGTTGTGCTGGGTCCTCGCTGTTGGAGGAGTGAGCAAAGGAGAGCTCCATCTCGAGCGAGCTTGGCCGCGGCTTGCGGTTGCTGGTTGTTTTGTTGGCGTGCGGCGTGTTCGTGCAGAGCATCGGGCAGACTGCAGAGTGCAGCTGCCCATCGGTTTGCGCAGAGCAGAGCATAGGCCAGAGACATGGACTGGCACACAGGCAGCAAGCAAACATGGGCCGCTGGAAAAGCGTGCAGGAAAGGTTGCAGAAAATGGCCACAAAAGAGAGAGAGAGATTTTTTGCGGCTAAAACATTTTACGCAAAAATGCCCTCAAATATCTTTCTTATTTTCCTCCTTCTCCACCACCACCACCAGCCCAACTGGAGCCACTGGCCCGCGAGTCTGTCTCTGTGTGTCAATGAACCGCAACAAGTTCGGCCGCTCCGATTGGACAAGAGAGAGCAAGAGCGACTCTCGGACAATCCCCGACAGACAGTCTTGGCCGGCGGGGCGAAGAAAGTGCTTGTGGACTTTCGCTGGACAACTGGCGAACTCTCTGCTCTTCGGGGACGATTGTCTCTCCTCGGGGCTGCCAGTTGTCGGCGGCCAGAAAGGAGCCAACGCTTGATTGTCCGTCACTGTCGGACAATCAAAAAGTGGCCGCACTCTATTTGGACTGCGGCTCTTGTTTGCATGCACAGGAACCATTGGCGCCGCCGACAGTCAGCCAGCTTGCCAGCAGCTCGCCAGGAGCTGCCTGTGGGCGCATAATCTGCAGGCCACGACCGGCAGGCGACCGGCGGCTTCGCGCCTCCAGTGGGGCTTCCAATTGGGTTCCGGCGGCGAAAGCGTCCAGACCTAAGCCCTGTTGGATGATCTCGCTGGACAAGAGAGAGAGTCTTGCCAGACTGGCGGGCGAGAGTTTTGCCCGAGGAAAGGGAAATCGAACCCAAACGACCTGTTTGCCTAATCAGAGCCTGTCAGTGGCAAATCCGAGCCAAAGGTCCGCCTCTGCCGCTGCTGCCGTGCGGAGGAGAAGGGGCGGCAGTCTTGGGGCAATAATAGTAAAAATAATAATAGTAATAATGGAGGCAATAAAAATAATAGCAGAATCTCTGATCATCGTTTCCATTTCCACTCTCGAGGGAGCTTTCCTTTTGGGGGCAGTCTTGCGGGCGGGCTGATGGCTGCTGGCTTGCAGGCAGACTGCAGGCCTGATGGAGCTGGTCGCGCAGAGCCGGCCGGCCTGCACACAGTCTGCGCTGGAGACTGTGTGCAGAAGCCGCGCTAGAACATGCGGGCAAAAGTAAACACACACTTTTCTTGTTTCCCTCTCGCCTGGCCCAAGCTTAGCAGAAGCTTGGCGGAGGGGCCACTGTCTGCCGGGCCGCATCGGCAAGCTGCCCGAGACTGTCTTGCGCCGAACACTGCGAACGTCGAACGCCGAATTCTGAGCGCCAAACGTCCACTACTACTGAATGCTGGCTGCCCAACGCCGATCTTGTCGCCAACTTATCGGCGCCTGTCAATCTGTTCTCATGTCAAGCCTGTCTCCCAGCCACTGGGACGAGCTCATCCGGAACGGCGCTTCTTTTTCAGCCGGCGCCGTTTTCCTTGGAGAAGCGCCGAACGACTGGCTCGCAGGAGGAAAGAGCGCCAGGAGGAAAAGAGCATCAACAAGTGGCCGAAGTGGAAAACAATGGCCATTCGAAGAGAGAGAAAGGCCGACCAAGTGGAGGAGAAGCGCCGTGTGTGGCGTACCTAAGCTCCGGTGGGAGCTCAGCGTTGGCGCTCTCTGTGTGCAGCTCAGAGGCATCCACTCGGACATCTTCATCCATCTCGCTCATCGAGCCCTATCGAGCGCCCGTCGTCTGCGCGAAGGGCGATCTCGGCCAGACCTTAGGCTCGGCCGGCGGCGATCGGACGGCGCTTTGCGGCCATCTTGCACACTTTCGGCACAGGCAAAGCCAGCGAGCCGGTTTGTTTGTCCTTAGGGCCGGCTGGCCCACACACGCGGCCCGCAACAATCGGCCGCTCTGTGAGAAGACTGTCAGGCTGGCCAGACTCTTGCAGTGGCGGCGCTTCTTGGCGGCCGGCGAGCAGCTCGCAGCGGGCCAATTTGAATGGCGGATCATATTTGACCTAATTGAGTGGAGCTGGCGGCTGGCGAGCTGCAGGAGGCTGCAAGAGGCAACAAGTGGGCCAGGAGTGCGCGGCGCCACTGCGCCCCGGGCGCTTCCAGAGCTTAGGATGCAAGCGCTGTGAGTTGCGGGCGCCCTAAGGCGATCCTAAGGCATTGTTTGGGCCGCCGTTCATCTTCGGCCAGCCCTCGGGCGCTCCACAGAGGAGGTGCACCTGTTGACGAGTTGTTCTCGTCGCTTTGGAGCGGCGGAGGACACTCTTTCTTGCAGGCGGAGGCCAGTTCGAAAGAAAACTAAAACGGTCCAAAACTGGGCTGAAATCGAGCTGGAAAAGGCTGCGAAATGGGAAAAATGCAATGGAGAAATTGGAAATATCGATAATATTGGAAAAAAATCGATAAAATTTGGATGAAAGTTGGATAAATAAGAGATAAAAAGCATGACTCACCTTTGCCCACTTGGATCTGCATCCAGCAGCCCACGTTGTCGCCCGCAAAGTCGGCCCGCACAATGTCCAGCATGTCCACAGGGAAGGGCCTGAAGGTGACTGCCTTCTCGTATTGGTCGTGCCAAGTGCAGCGCAGTTTGCGCGCGTGGTCGTACACCTCCTGCACATTTGGATCGTACTGGATCACTATGGTGTTCTCGAAAAAGGTTCCACTGCCCGTGTTCTGGCCCATTCCATACAGGCCATTCTGGGTGTTGCCTTGGGTGCCGCAGCTGTTGATTGAGATGTCGAAGTAGGCCTGCTGCTTGTTGCTCTGCGGGCCCACATGGACACACTGGCCCTGGTTGAAGTGGCCCTTGCTGAAGATAACCCCGTTGAAGATTTTGTCAAACTCCACGCTCACCTTCATCAGATTCTTCTCACACTTCACCTCCAGGTTGACAATCTTTGGAATGTCTGGCGACTGCAGCGGCCACGCCTCCTGGCCAGACTGCACCGACGACGAGCCCATCGCTGTGGAGGCGGACGTGATCACCGGATGCTGGGCGCTCGAGGCCACGGCCAGCTGGGTGGACTGCTGTGGCGGCGGATGTGGCGCCGCCGCCGCAACTGAAGCCGCCGCCGCCGAGGCGGGCTCGTTCAGCTCGATCGAGTTGGACTCGATGGCGGGCGCGGCCACAATGTTGTGACGGACGCTCGACTCTTGCACCGCCATGGGCGCCTGCGGCTGCACAGGGCCCGCCTGAGCCGCCGGCTGGTGCCCCTGGGCCGCCTGCTGGCCGTGCGGCTGCATGGGGCCCACCTGTTGCTGTTGCATGGGGCCGCTCTGGTGGTGCGGCTGGCCCGCTGGGTGCAGGCCGGGCGCGGCTGCCGCGGGCGGGCCGTGCGCGTGTGGGTGTGCGTGCGGGCCGGGGCCCGCGTGGTGCAGCTGCTGGTGCTGCTGCTGCTGCGCGTGCAGGGCCGCCGCCGCCATCTGCTGCTGGGCGGGCCCGTAGTTGCCCGCGAGTGCGGCCGCCATGAACGGGTTCAGGTGGGCGCCCGCCTTCGGGTGGCCGTGGTGGCCCTGGTTTGGCTGCGGCTGGAAGCGGGCTCCCTGCATGTGTTGCGGGTGTTGCTGCTGCTGCTGCTGTTGTTGCTGGTGGTGGAAGACCGTCTGCTGTGGTGGTCCGTAGATCGCGGGCGCCATCGACGAGGCTCCCTGTTCCTGTGTTTGCGGGATAATTTTTGTGCAAATTTCCACGATTTATCGCGAAATGGGGTGGAAAATTTGGTTAAAATGGTCAATTTTCCGCTCACATTTGCTTATCTCCACCCTGGGCGAGCTCAAAGTGGCTTCTGAAAAAATAAAAAGCCGGAAAGTTATTGCTAGGGCTCCCTAACAATATTAGATATAAGGTCTAACTAATCGCCTCAACTCACCTGTCTGAGCAGCTGGGCGCTTGTGAACGCCTTGTGCGGGTCGCCGTCGGGCGACTGCGACGACTCGGCCGCCAGCAAGTCCTCGGCCACCATTGCGGCCGCCGAGTCGGCCAGGGGCGAGCCGCCAGCCTCCGCCACGCCCATGGGCTGGCCGGGCGCCACGCTCGCCTGTTCGTGCAGCTCGGCCTGCTGGGCGCCGCCACTTCCGCTGGCCACCTGCAGGGCGAGCATGGCCACCAGCAGGCGTCTGAGAGTGGGCCTGAGGCTGGCCACTGGCTGCTGGGGGCCCTGCCTTGTGCTTGTCCTGTGTCGTTGGGCGACAAGTGTCTCTGTTGGTTTAGTGATTGTTGTTGTCATTATTGTTGCTGCTGTTGAGTTTTGCTTTCTCATTGTCTCGTTCGTCATCATTCCAGCCACACTTCTGGTTCTTCTTGGGCCCAAGGCCGATTTGCTTGTTTGGACTGCTGTTGCTGCTGAGGAGTGCATCATGTTGCCTTGCTGGGTGTCTTGCTGGACACTGCGTCTGCTGCTCTTCCGAAGACTCTCTCTTCTCATCTGTTGCTTATTCCTCTTGGGCGCCTCTGCAAACTTGGCCACTTTGAGCATCTAAGTGCTAACAGTTGCAATCTGTTTGGATACTTTTCCTCACTGTCTGACTCGCCGGCAATCAATTGGAACCTTTTTGGCCAAATTCTGCTGCAAGTTCTCAGGCTTGCTGCTGGTCCAATGCTCAAATGGGCTCTGCTTTGCAATGCTTTACCTCAATCTGACTGATGAAGCTTGGCCAGATTTGATCCCTCTCAGTGAGTTTCTTTCGCTCTCTCTCTCTCTTTCTCTAGCTCGCTCTCAACTCGACCAATACTCCTTAGCACTGGCGTCTCGTCTTGCTTAGCTTCGCTCCGTCGCTTAGCTCCAATTCTCGCCGACTGCCAATTGGCAACTGATGATCCAGGTGAGCTGGAATTCGCGTGAGCTTGGTGACAATGAGCCTGGCCGCTTTGGGATGCGCTCCAGACGAGGGCCGATTATCTTTATGGCGCCTAACGGTGTGTGTGTGTGTGGACACTGGTCACTGTATAAGGCGGCGTGTAAGTGTGTGTGTGTGTGTGTGTAAGTGAGTGAGTGAGTGAGTGAGTGTGTGTGCCACAGTTTATCTGGTTTACTTGATGCCGTGGAATTGGAATTGGTTTGCTCGTCTGGAGATGCGCGCGCTCCTTGCAGCTTATTGCAGCATTGGGCTAACGGATTTCTCCTCCTTCTCTTGTGCCTCTAAACTCCACTGACACTGAGCCCGCCAGCCACTGACAAGCTCTGGCCCGTTAAGCAAACGGAGGAAGCCCCTCTGGAAGCGCCACCAGCTAGCCAACTGGCTCGCAGGCTTGCGAGCGCCAAAATGGAAAGCTACAGGCTACAGTCCAAAGCTCCGGGGCTTGCAGGCTAGAAAGCTAGAAGGTTGGAGAGCTAGAAGGTTGGAAAGCTAGAAGGCTGGAAAGCTGATGCGCCGGATGGAGCTGGCTCGCTGCTCTGGCTGGAAGCGGCGCCGGTCTGGACAAACTGAAACAAACCGCCCCTTTATTTCTCCGCCCGTTGCGCCGAAATTTCTCCTTCCTCCTCGGGGCAGCCCTAAGCTCCGGCCGCGCTCTGTGGGTCAGTAGTGCTTGGGGCTGCCCGTTGGCTGGCGCATGAATCATTTAGTGGCGCAGGCCGAGCGGGCCTGCCGCTAGTTTGCATCGGCGCCACGGCAAGACGGCCGGGCGGCCAGGCGGCAAGACTGCAAGACGCGCAACGGGCAACAGGCCACAGAGACACTCACTGACAGCGAAAGCAACTGGCCGCAAGGCTCGGCGCGCGCATGCCTCATCCTCGTCCTCGGGGAGGCGGCGCCAGTGGCCTGGCGCCGAGACTGCGCCAAGACTGCGGCGAAAATGCGGCAGAACTCCGAAGACAGTCCGAGGGGAATCCAACGGGAATCCAACAGGAATCCGCTGCCTCAGTCTGGCCGGCCGTCTCGGTGCTCTCTTGAGAGTGGCCGGCGGCCGCGAGGCAGCACAAATGGAGGCTAACGATGGAGAAGCGCGACGAGTTGTGGAAATGTGAAACAACAACAACAACAACCGGCGCACCACAACTCCTTCTTCTGCGGCCTTTTTCTCCCTCTCGGTGCATGCCGGAGCGACTTGTTCATTAGTTTCGCCGCCTTCAACTCGACTGGCCGCCCTCGAGCTCGCCTGGCCGGCCGCCCCGAAGCTCCAAAGTGAATGCGAATGGGAATTTCTCTTTGCGCCGCCGCCGCCGCCAATCATGCCCGTCCAGAGCATCCTGCCTCTCTGCTCGGCCCGCTGGCTGGCCCTCGGCCTTGTCCGCATCGGCCGCCAATGCCCAGGCCGCCCGGCCACAGCGCCGTCCTGCCGCCAGTCCCATCCTCTAACTGGCGGCAGTTTATTTTTTGCCTAATAAATTAGCCGCCGCCACATGCTCGCCAACCGAAGATCCGCCGCGCCCGAGCTTGCTCGCCGCGCGGGGGCGTGGCACCGCCGCATGACTAAGCAGCGTGCGCCTCTGCCTGTGCGGGAGTTCTCTACCTGCCACGCCCCTACGTAGCGTGCGGGCCGCTCGGAGCGCCAAGTGCGCCTGGAAGGAGATTTTTCCGAGGGAAAAAATCCGCCGAGATGGCCGGCCAGCGAGATCAGTGCGGCTTAGGGCAATTTATTGGCAGTCCAAATCACGGGCACCAAAGGCTTGAGTTGGCGGCGCGCCGCTGCTCCAGCGGGCCAGCTCGGACTCTGGCGGGCGCCACTCGCGGGCGCACTCCGCCCGAGGCCAGTCTCTGGCGCCGGCGGATGCGAGCCGGCCGCTGAAACGATCCAGTGGAATGGCGCCCTCGCAAATCCGAAGTGGCGCCGCACTTGCACAGTTTTGCCCAAGCTCCACTGGCTCGCCACACTCAAGCTTGATCTCGGCCGCCAGCTTATGCTGATCCCCCGCGAACGGAGGAATGACTGGAAAACTTTCTTCTCGGCGCACTTCTTAAAAAGCCGATAAATGCAAATGAGCATGCAAAATGGCCGCCCCACTCAGGTGACTTTCAACTTTCATCGCGCCTGTCTGGGCACATCATCGATCGGAAACAACAGCCCCAAGCGAGCTCGCCAACCTCGATCCAAGTGATGAACCTTCTCCTCTCCACTCTTCACTCTCTCATCATCCTCGCTGAGCTTGTCCTCCACTCTCCTCTCAGCCTCTTCTCGTCACCACCAGCTCAAGCTGAAGCCTCTTTTCACTTGTAGTTGTAGTTGTTTTCCAGCCTCGAGCTTTCGCATTTCGCAAAATTCCAATTCGAATTCCACTCTGGACTGGGATTCGAATTTTTGAATTTGCATTCAACTCTCTCTCTCTCTGCCTGTCAATTGGAATCCCCAAGCTCCGGTGACCTTTCGCGGGCAAAGTTCAGCCGCCGGCAAGATTTTATTGCAGCCTCGCTTGGCGACCTGTTGCACTGGCCGAACCTTAGCCTTAGTCTTGGCGCCGGCTTTTAATGACGGCCCAGCGGCCAGAGTTTATCGGACATCATCGCAATTAAGTGCAGACTTTCCCCGCCCGCTTTCGATGCGCCCGATCGCCGATTGGCGCGCTCACAAATGCGACTGCTAATCCTTAGCGTCCCCCCGGCCAGCTTCTCAGATGGGAGAAAAGTGATTAGAAAGTATTTGTCCGCTCCGAGTGGGCCGGAACCACCATTCAGACTCGCGCCGGCGATCGACGATGAACGATTGGCGATTGGCGATTGGCAGGATGCACCATCGGCCATTGGCGAGCCTCGATTGACCACTGACAAGAGTCCGTCTCTCGTCCTCTGGCCAGGCTCCAGTGTGGCGAGCATAACTCATCGGCCGGACGAGCAAAGTGTGTCAACCGGCCGAGCGAGCAGGCCAGCCTGAGCTCGCCAGCAACAGTCTGTGGGACGCCCAGGGCCACCATCAGTCAGCTTGTGCTCCCGCTCGACGCGGACAAATTGTCTCCACTTGCAGCGCTGCCCCACAGCTTAGGGCGCCCAAGAAGCTGGCGCCACTTTCCTCCAAGCTCCTCTTCTCGGCTTGGTCTGCAACTGCTCGCCGCAAGTCCAAAAAATTTGCCTACTCTCGCAGGCCGTCTGGCCGCAAGACAAGCTGCTGGACACTCTCGTGTGATGCGGACCGAGCGAATGGGCCACTTTTTAGCCCGTTTCTTTGCTCTCGAACATGGAGCATCGTTTGTGGTTGTGTTGCCTGTCTTGTGGTCTTTTTTGCTTCCTCTGCTGCGGCCAGTTGTTGTCTGTGGCGAGCTTGGGCCAACTTTCTGCAAGTGTGCCCCAGAGAGTAGAGAGAGGAACAAGTAAAGAGAGTAAACAAACGAGAGTTGGGTGATAAAACCAAAATCAACACACAGTGAGAGTTGCCCGCAAGGCGCAACTCTTCTCCTGAGTGTCTTCCCCTGAACCTGGACAGGATTATCTATTCCTCTCTGTCCACATATATTCCAGCTTTGAGCCCAATCTGAGGCACCCCGAACTGCCAGCGGGAGAGTGTGGCCAGTTTCTGTGCGAGAAAAGTTTCTCGCAAAGCTCAAATAACTGTCAAATAATAGTCTCCTCCAAGGAGAGCGGCAAAAATCAATCCTTCATCTCCCTGTGGCTGTTTTTTCTCGCCCTCTCTCTTGCTGGCCGCTTTTGCATTGGCGGGCAACTTTTTATCGTCAGCTCATAACCATCATCTCTGAGAAAGTTCTTCCTCCGCCGCGGCTATTCCACTGAACGAAACTGGAGAGGAGCTGTTCCAAGCTGGACAAGAGTCGCTTCCCAAGAACAAGCCAATAACATGCAAAAGGGCCCAGCTAATATCACGCTGAGAGATGCACCACACCAAAGAGCCAACTGAAGCGCCACTGAAGCTCCGAGCCTAAGGATTAATTAGTGCAGCTCATTGAGCGGCAACAACTTTGAGCTCAGCTCTTCCAAGAACAGTTCTTAGAATTCTCCAAAGAGTTGGCCGCAAATATTGACTCTGGTCCGAGGGGCAGACTGTGAGAATTTGGCTCATGAGGAGCGGAAAAAGCGGCCGATTTGAAGAAGCGACATGTTGTTGTTTTTGCATGTGCACCATATTTCTTCCACTGCTGCTGCCTTGTGTCTGTTGTCCCTTGTTCGAGACACGAACCAGTGGAGAGGGATTAGAATTGGCTCAAAAACAAATGGAAATCGGACAGAAAGATAATTTATTACATCCACTCAGAGGGCTAGCTCGCCTGGCAAGCAACAGTGGCGTCTTCTTGCAGCTTGGCGCTTTTCTCCAATTTTTGTCGGTCAAATTCGTCGTGAAATGGATGCTCAACTGGAGCCAAAGCGGCTCCCCCCCCCCCCTTGCCACTTTAGCCACTCACTGGCTCCAATTCAAACGGGAAGCTAAGGGCAAGAAAAATGTAAGGCACCAGCACGCTGGACAACCTTGAACTTCGGCCGCCTTGTGTCTCTTGCTAAATAAGAGCAACCAGCACAGGCCACAGATAACTGGGCGAGAATTTCCTCCTCTCTTGCCTCGTCCGGCATTCAGGTGGCGAGCCAAGATGTCAAATTAATATTCACTAAGCGACGTCCACGGAGCTCACTTTTCGCCCGACCACTTTGAATGCTCGAGCTTGCCGATCTGTCGGCATGTCTCTCTCTCTCTCTTTCTCGCTTTGCTCACCCTTTTCGAATCGGCGCTCTAATGAACGGTCAAAACTTGGACCACTCGCCCAAAGAAGCGCTCCGAATAAGCAACACCGGTTTCTGAATTAGGCAACCACCTATCGTGTCACATTGGTCGCTCGATTTTTCCGGTCCAAAAGGAGACGCCGATTCCACACTGAGACGTCCTGCTGCTGCTCCTTAGGCATCGGCCAAGCAGCACAGCAATGGGGAGAAATTGCCCTCGAGATTGGCCCAAATTTCCACAAGCACGTCCTCTTCGGCTCGGCGAAGAAACCTTCTCGAGACACCGAGCGCTTGCATCTAGACACTTGACAAACTCCGGCAAACGGACGGATATTTGTCCGTTTCCGTTCCGTTCTCCTCTGGCTCGAGTTCGTTTGGCGCCCGAGCCAGTCCAAGAGCAAGACACATGCACTGGAGCGTTGTTCTGTCCGAGCGAGAACTCATTTTGGGCTACTTCTAGCTAGCAGGATCAAGCTCGAGCCGAAACTTCGAAGCGCCACTGGCGATCTTTATCTGGTTGCTTCAAACCAGATACATGCGACAGGTGCTCTCGATGGGCAGATATTAGCCAAGATGCAAGATCACTACAAGGCAATTGCGCTCCTTTTTCTCCCTCGCTATCCAGTTGCTCCTTTTAACTCGCTTAACTTGCGCCTCAGGCGTGCAAAAAACTAAACTCCATTAGGCTCACTGGTCTTTGTCTACAAGCAAGGACAAATCTTAACTTTCAACTCGATCTCAACTCGTTTAGCGAGTCCAAACTTCCCCAGTCTAGCTCCTATCTCACAATAAATGAGGACAATTTCTCCACCCTAGACACACGAATCGAGTCGCCCTCCGAGCATTCATCTCATTCGTATGCTCCAAGGGTACTTCGGCTAATATGGCAGTCCACACGGATGCGCCATAGCGAGCCCGCAAATGTATTGCCATTCATCTATATGAGCCTCATTGTTGCCAAGGAGAATGGAGATATTTCGTTCCAGATAATCAATCCGGATTAACCAGAGAGTAAACACGTCCCATCTTTATCGGGCGGGCGCTAGAGGCAGGCCCATTGGGAAGCACTGATCACTTGGAGTCAGGCTCTCGTGAGAGTTGCCATGGGACAGCATCACTGCGCCGCGCCCAGTTTCCAGTAGTGCGACTCATGTGTTGTGATTCCACTTTCATGCACACACAATGCACAATGCGATCTCACCGAATTGCCTTCATAATTGTTTCTCCTCCTAATTAACCATACTCGCCCCATCCTCTTGGGCCCAAACTTGCTAGTCTCTCTATTTAGGAAACATCACTGTCACTGGTTAGAAATTTCATTTCATTTAATAACAATCCTGGACACATGGCAAGATGCCGGCCCACTTTGGCAAGTACAACTTTGCCATCTGCCGGCGATTATCACGTGCTTCGTCAACTCTCAGAGATGTTAGCCATAATCAACTGAATGAACAACACGAAAATGGAGACTCACCCAAGTCGAATGGTAATGAAATATCGTCTAAAGATACTCCGAAAAAGAGCAAAAAAGAGAAACTATCCAAGCAAAAGAATAGTAAAACCAACTCCGAGAATGGAAAACAAGCTTATCAACCGATAGACTTTGAAGCAGCTAATGAAGAGCTGAACAATTTTATTGCTACTCTAAGGATGCTCAATATTGATGTCATCGAACTATGCCCCGACGAAACTTTGGATTATGAATCAGTGTTCATAGGTGATACAGCAGTAACCGTTAATGGACTGGTACTTTTGTGCAGGCCACGAAACCGTTTAAATGAAATCAAGGAAATCAAACAGATCATCAAAAGCGAGTTGAATCTACCTATAATAGAAATCAATGACGAATCTGCCTATCTGAATGGTGGTGATGTTCTTTGGACTGGCAGAGAGATTTTCGTTGGTTTATCGAACGAGACCAATGAGATGGGAGCACGAGCAGTTGCCGCTGCCTTTCCCGAGTACTCAGTGACTCCTGTCAAAGTTCCACCGAAGGATAATTTGAGACTCAAATCCTTTGTCACTATGGCTGGACCTGACATAATTTGTGTCAACAAATCACCTGATGCACAGTCGATGCTCAGGAGAATGGAAAGGGAGGCAACTTATAAGTATAAACTCATCACAACCGAGGACGATGCAGCTTCGAATGTTCTATACCTAAATGGAACCTTGTTACATAGAAATGATCTCCAAAATAGTGTTGCAGTTCTGCAAGATAAGATTGATTACTCTCGTGTGCCTGTGAAAATAAGTGAATTAACTAGAAACAATCCTTATCATGGGATCGATTCGCTTTGTTTACTCGTTCGGAAGACTCACAAGATTCAAACGATTGTCTAAAGTCCTTAATCAATCGCACGGCGTTCTTCGTAAATGAATTGATAATGTATTTTCAATCAATAAATTTGACCAAGAAAATATAGTAGAAGACTGCGATTGCCCAATGTTTTGAATTACGCGCTCCCATGAGTTAACCTTTGCCTCTCCTCTGAGTGTTGGATAGTACGCGCCAGAATCGTACACTCGCGCACAGGTCAAACTTTCATGCATGATGCATCCAGAAAATCTGTGGTTCACAAGCGCATCTAGAGAATGTTTTGGAATTATGCCGTTTTAATCTCTAACAATCAAGTTAAGCTATGGTTGGCTTAAGCTAATTCGTATCCTACTTCATATCTTTTGATTGTTTAAGTCTAAGACCGGAATTTATTATTATTATTTGCATAGTGACACCATATCATCAATATGGCTATTGGTATCGCTCAGAAGGTGTTCTCGAAGGGTGGTCGAAGAGTTATAACATTGGCCACGGCAGGTCTGGTCACAGGATCCACCTTATATGCTCTTAATCAGCCACTCGAAGCTTCTGAAATAATAGCACATCCACCAAAGCTCGACTGGCCACACAAGTTTTTGTTCAATTCATTTGACCATGCTAGCATAAGGAGGGGATGGGAAGTCTACAAACAAGTGTGTGCTGCCTGTCATAGCTTGAACTATATCCACTACCGTCAGATGGTCGGTGTTTTTCTGACTGAAGAAGAAGCGAAGGCAGAAGCAGCAGACATCATGGTTCAAGACGGCCCAGACGAACAAGGAAAGATGTTTATGAGACCGGGTAAATTGACAGATCATGTCCCCAACCCTTATCCAAACCAAGAGGCAGCAAGAGCAGCAAATAATGGAGCCTATCCACCGGACCTATCACTAATAGTTATTGCGCGAGATGGTGGTGAAGATTATGTATTCTCTCTACTCACTGGGTACACAGATCCACCAGCGGGAGTGCACCTTGAGGATGGTCAATATTTCAACCCCTATTTCTTGGATGGTGCCATCGGCATGCCTCAACTGTTATATGATGAAGTGATAGAATATTCAGATGGAACACCCGCTACTGCAAGTCAATTGGCCAAAGATGTAACCACATTCTTAGCTTGGTGCTCAATGCCCGAGCTGGACGAGCGTAAGCTAATGGCGATGAAATACATCATGCTGGCAACGCCAATCATTGCCGCTTGCTGGTACTGGAAGAGGCATACATGGATTCAACTGAAGACGAGAAAGATTGCTCTCAGAACGTAAACAACTCATCCTAGAACACAATTCACTAGTATCAAGATGAAATAAATAATTCAGCAGAAATGTTGCAATGCTAATCCGATGTTATCGACATTGCAAGCTCGCGATTTTGGACAATATTTTTCCAAGGAAATGTGGAGGCCAGAGTACCCCCGCTCTCAGCCTGCTTACAATTTTGCATAGGCATCCGCTCCGAATTTAGCGGATATATTGATGCGATTCCGTCGCCACCACGACCATAATCGGCGCGGATTGTGAATTGTTACAAAAGGGAAGAGCGCCCGTTTAGCTCGTCATCTCGATGGGTATAATCAGAGAAATTCATAATGAGTGAGCATATAACGACACCCCAGAGCTCCCTTTCAATCTGTGACCTTGGAAATAATATAGCCCATTAAAATTTCGGGCTATGCACGTTCGACTTTAATTGAAAATCAGTTGAGCCTCTATTGTCTACTTTATTCGTTGCTTTCCCTAAAATTTCAAGATCATATCCAAGGGTTTCTCTAAGTAATCAGCAATACTGTTTGCCTTGCATTTGAGCATTCCTAGTGGCACATCAGCATTTGCGCATATGCATAATAAAACTGTCGAAAAATTTCTAACTATCAAGTTGGCGTCTTGGCTTTGAATCACAGCTGTTTTAAGTCTATCCTCATGTAATGCTGAGTTTCCGTATCTTTGATAGTTCCTCCATATAGTGCTTGCCAACGCGGCAATTGTTATCGCCTCAGTACTAGAGCCACCTGCATGAGCCAACAGGGACCCCTGCAAATTGAGCAACAATAAGCATCTCACTCCACCTGTGTTAGCCTGAGCGAGAATGTTATTCAATGACTTCGGCTTGAGTAGCGTCGTAGTGGGCAGTCCTCCTCCGTTTATCATGGCTGATCAACATTCATTACCGGTACATTCATTACCGGTACTGATAAAATTGTGTGATAGTTACCGAGCCTGGGAATGTAGGTTCATAGAAAGTTATCGACAGCACTGGGCGGTGGGTGCAGTAGCGTGTGCTGGATCAACCCCAGCATCTGCGATGTCTGCCTGATGATCGACGACAAAGAGATCACCCACTCCTGTGAGAGCTGATTTGATCGGATCCGCTCAATAGTGGGAACAGATCCATATGATCGAATGCTCTGTCGGTTGATCAAAGTAGGTACACTATGTCTTGTTTTTGAAACTCCTTGATTCAAGAATTCCGTTCAGTCTTTGCGTTTCTAGTCAGACACTTTCTATCCAAAGGATCCATCTGACGTCTCACGACTATTGTAGCATTCCATGAACATGAGTTTGAAATCGCGGCTCTTCTCGAAAGCCTCCTGATAACTTCTATACTCCTCAACCCTCATTGGGTTAAAGTCTTTATCGATGAAGCTGGCAAGCACCTCCAGGCCGAAGTTGCACGAAAAGTCTCCCTCATTCTCAATCACATGGGCGAATCCATTGGTAAGCTCATCGAAGCATACCCAAAAGTATGACAAACCTTTAGGCAAGTACCTCTGTATCCTTCGCCCATCTGTAACTATAACCTTCTTATTCATAGACCACTCTCGTTCACAGTTCTGGAGAGCTTGTTTGAAGCTCATTCTGGCATTCTCAAAGTGTTTTTCTTTTACCGGCAGACAGTGGATCTGGAAATGATTTTGACAAGAAGTGGTATCATACTTTCGGGCGTGACGATTTCTGAGGTATGTTTCCATGATTATGCATCTGTAGCCATGTCTCTTCCATAAACTTTTCAGTATCTCTATATATTGTTCACACTCTATCAGAGTCCGCGAGTCTGAAGATACAAATGAACGATCGGAATGATCCTTATTGCTTATGTATACATTGCTCATGGTGGGCGAGTAAGATTTCACTCTGGGTAAGGCTATGAATACTCTGTCCATCGTATGGATCAATAAATGATGCGCTATCTTATCGATACATCTACCACAATGTCTCTTCTCTTCTTCTCGAACGACATTCAAACTATTATTGGATTGGGCTGTATTATTGCGTCGCTTCTCTCTACCTAGTATTTCTTGTGAATTATCAATCTCCGACGAGAAGTACTTGGTCTCGATGTCCTCCTTTGAGAATTTTGCCGCTGTCTGCAAGTACATTCTCGCTTCATCTGTGGGTGTGAGTTTTTTTTCTTGATCAAACATCTGGCTCAATGAATTTGTTGACTGCAAGAATTTTGCAACTTTACCTCGAGGTCCTGCCCTGGCTGTCATTGATGGTGGGTTACTCATTGCATCCCTTTCAGGGAAGACTCTCTTTCTAGAGTCACCTTTGAACAAAGCTTTATTCCTATGATCTGATCTATCATTGCGAGAATCGCTCGGCACCTCTCTTGAAGGTCCATCAGATTCCAAATTCTTGAGCTCCTGTTTCAATCTTTGGGCCTCCACCTCGTCGCCCAACATCTCGGCCTTGAGGATTTGGGCTGCGATCTTATTTTTCGACATGATCGAGCTGTGTCAACAAATCGTCAATACTAAGAAATTCAAATCCTAGAATTCCGACACAGTCAAATCGGTAGAGACTGCTCAGTTTAACTTTATTTTCCACGCACAGGCATTTTGGGCGCCTCCTCTCGTGGACAACGGAGTTTAGCTAACAACAGGAACTTGCCTGATTGCTAAACCAAAACTGGTTTTCGATCGAAAGATATCGAAGGCTCTCAATGTTACATACGGTCCCATCATGGCTTTGCTTGCTCCACCACAGGCCCCACTAGCTATTGAGGCCCCGCGCTCTAGGGCCCACAAGTGTCAAGATTGTAGCCTTTGCAAGACGGCGGTCTTAAGCTTGCATGTTGGCGGCTCAGTTGTTACAGTTTGCAAATGATCATATCAACACGTTGCAGATATAATTTGCAACATGTTGATATGATCATTTTTTGCCTAGCTCAATTGGTTGTGAAGATATTGATGCTTCATTGTTAAGGTGCCGAAATCGTCTCAGAAATAGGGCCAGGAATTTTCTGTGATCACAACCTCCAGAACAGAATCACAGAATTGTTCAATCTTTGTTAAATCTTTGCCTCGGTTACGCTATACTTCGGAGTGTTGCGCCTAATGGAACTAAGATCTCGCGAAAGCTTCGCAAGATCACTCTTCAATGAGGTCGCTAGAGTTGTTAATTCTTCCTTTTCCCGCTCGTACATGATGCAAAGAACCTCTGATGATAGATCTCCCATGTTGTGGCTTTCGCCCTGTTGCACTGATTGACGTTGTTGTTGGAACCTCTGGTCAACAACCTGAGAATGTTGCATCTCCTGCTGCAGTTGCTGTTGTTGCTGTTGTTGCTGCTGGACAGCTAAGGTTTGGTTACTATAATAAGAGTTTTCAGAGTATCTAGGTGACTGGTGTTGAGGGTTCATCCTCTCAGCTTGAATCTTGTTGTAGTTTTGGTATGGAGATGTGACATTGTTGAACTGCGGGTTGGGCCCGGTCGTTTGCGAAACTGGTGCATGAACCATTGTGTGCTCTCCTGGTCTAGACTGTAAGGCATTCCTCCTGGTCTGGTGGTCGTGCTGCATTGTGACAGCTGGATTACATGCTGTTACGGATGGTTGTTGGGGTTGAAGCATTTGGTGCGACTGACAATGATAGAGACAACTTGTTGATATGGGCATGGTAGTCATTGCCTGGCTTTGTTGATGGAAGTAGATCTGGTGCTGATGGTATGGAGCAGAGGGTTGTATATGAGGTTGTTGCTGATATAAAGGTTGGGGGAGAGCGTAGTTGATGTATGCGGTCGGTGGACAAGGATGGAACGGTTCATCTTGGATCTTTGATTTCGACATATTCTTGTCCGAGTTGAACTTAAGAGGATTCTTCATTGTCAGGAACTTGGATTTGGGTTTAAGAATGTTACGACAATTATGCATTAACAATAATATTGACGAGTAATGTAGATCTGTTATTGAATCTAATAACTAAAGAAATAAGCATTTCCGCGGTGGCAGACTTCGCGAGCGGCGTTCCACCATGCATTGGGCCCCTCGCGAGCGGCGCCACTCGCACAAGCAGC
>Ga0058701_10000703_pt1 | contig 22477 bp, 14 predicted proteins | sample AgamicOrMae_FD_97039 | JGI IMG/M metagenome (GOLD analysis project Ga0058701, IMG submission 97039) | Agave microbial communities from Guanajuato, Mexico - Or.Ma.e | ecosystem: Host-associated > Plants > Phyllosphere > Phylloplane/Leaf | place: Guanajuato, Mexico | collected 2012-06-04 | reverse complement strand
GCTGGGCCTGGCCAAGGTTGGCAAGGGCGCAAATAGGTCAAGTTGGCGGGCACCACTTTCAATGCTGCGCGGCGTGCGCGCGGTCGGTCGGCGGGCGGCGGCCCCGCCCCGCAGCTCAGCCGGGCCCGCACGAGCAGCCCGCGCTTGGGCTGCACGCAGGCCCGCGCGTCAGCCCTTGCGCACGCACGGGGGTGCGGCCCGGGCTCCCGCGCTCACGGCCGCCCGCTCGACGGCCGGCGCCACAAGCCGCCGTTAGACGCGCTCCGCCAGACGAGGGCCAGCTCGGTCCGCGGCTGAAGGCCGGAGAGCTGGCGACCAATTGAAAAGTTGCAGCTCCCTTCTGAGTGGCGCAGGGAGGACTAGGGAGAAGGAGGAGATGGTGGTGGTGGTGGTGGCGAGGGAGAAGAGGATGAAGGAGGAGGAGGAGAAGATGAAGAAGAAGAAGAGTTTCGCTTGGGTCTGGAAAGCGGCGGCGGCGGCGGCTGAAATGAATATGACGAGCCAAATGGCTGCCCAGTGGTCCAGCTGGGCGCGTTTGGATTTAATGCGGCTCGTTATTGGCCGCCAGCCAAGAGGCGGCCGCCTGATAGCGAGATAAATAGGCGCACAGAGGCAGAGAGTTGGCTTGCCGGCTCGCTGGCTCGCTGGATGGCAAGCTAGCGCGCTGGTGGGAAACTCGTTTCCATTTGGCTGCTGGAAAACGATAAGAGAGGAGATCTTCTGCCCTCTCGCTCACTGTCTCTGGCTAACCAGCCATCAGGCTGGCCTTTTTATGAACTTTTCTCTCTCTCTCTCTTATTTGCTCGGCCGACAAACAGCACCAAATGCTAACTCAATGAAAGCCACACACACGGTCAACTGGTGTCCAGTGGCGGCCGCAGTCCAATCGGCCCAAAGGTGTCGTTCTCATTTAGGTCTCGGGCCGAGCCAGAGCGCACTGGTCAGCTGGCTGCAGTGGCCAATGGCGCCGCACACTGTCCATCTGGCGGCGGCCGTTTGGCGCCGCTCGCCAGCTCCTCTCGGGCGGCATTAATCAAATGCTCCCAAATGCTGGCCAACGGTGCTCGGCCGCCACTGGTCAGCGACGCCCCCGACAGATAGACGCCACTTTCGCGCCGTCTCGGCCGGCCACAGTGCCACGGGCGCCACCTGTTCAGCCGGCGGTCCGCCCGTGGAGGAAAGTGATGGCCGGCTGCGTGCGGGCTCGTCCTCGCTAAACAATTGCCGACGGCAAGATCAAGAGCAACAACCTGTGGAGCCGGGCGGGCGGCCAGGGAGCGAAAGAGTTGCCGGCCGGGTGGCTTACCGGCACGCGAGCTGGAGGGCGCCGCCTCGAGAGGCGCCACTCTTGAACCTGTGGAGTGTGCACGCAGACGCGGGCCAGGCGGCGGCCGCGCGCACACACGCACTATGCAATTCGCCCCGCAGACTGTCTATGGCAATTTCTACGGCAATTCCCATGGACAAACCCGCGCTCGGCTCGCCACTGGCAAGGCGCCGCCATCACTGCCCCGCCCAACTGGCACTCCACTGGTCACTCAACTAGGAAGCGCCGCCACCACTGCCCCGCCGGGCCTCTGCCCACACAGACGGCTGGCCGTCTCGTGACCATGTTCACTACCGCTAACTTCCTTCCGCCACTTTGCTACTCACCTTTAGACGTTAGTCCGTTTGTTTGCCCTTCTCCCAACTTGCTGTTTGCTGTTTCCCAAATTACCCAACAATTGCAAAAGTGGAGACGGCCCACAGGCCGTGCAGCTTGTTGCTCGACGCTTGACGCTTGCTGCTCGATGCTTAGCGTGCACTTGGCCGCCAGACACAGTCTGCACAGTCTGTGAACTCGGCCGCTGCACTTCAAGGTGCCACAACGGTGGACCAGTGAGTCTTTCTCTTTCTAAGCTGCGAGCCCTAGTCTTCGATTGCTTGTTTGGGGCCAAGCTCAACCAGCTTTACGACTGTCAATAATGATTGGCGCCCAATTTCGTCTTCCGATTGCTCGTGGGTTACTCTTCTTCAAGCCGCTGCTGCTTGTCCCTGGTGGTTGGCCGCTAATCAAGCGGTGTTTATTGCCCGCAATCGCTGGCAATCACTTTGGCGCGCGTGAAAACTTTTCTCGCTTCCTCAGACATTTCATCAATGCAAAGAGAGAAAGAGAGACATTCTCGCATCCTAAGCTCCGGCTCGTTGGCTGACAAGACAAGTGTGCCAACGGGGCCAAGAAGTGGCAGCCACTCGTAACTCAAGAGGAACCACGAAAGTTCCTCTTGCTCTTCTTGTGCACGATTTCTGGACAGAGAGAGAGAGAGAGACTGTTGCTTTGCTGCGGCCGCCAAGTGCACTTCTGTTGCTCGTTTCGTTGTTGCAGTCTGCCTAAGACAGAGACAGAGAGACAGAGAGAGAGAGAGAGAGAGAGAGAGAGAGAGAAATGCTATGGAAATGAGAATGGGAGGCAAATGTGAGGCAAACTTGTTTGCCACTTAGCTCGCTTTTATTGGCTCCTTTATCTACAACCTTGTTCCTCCCTTGTGCCTTTTTCTCCTCTTCCTCCTCCGCCTCCTGCTTCTGCTTCTGCTTCTGCCTCTGCTTCTGCTCCTGCTCGACCATGATGAATGCCAAAGAAGCTCCCCATGGGCTCCCTTTTTTGTCAGCCGTTTGGGGCGTTCCTGGCGTCTTGGTGTCGAGCTGGGAGAGTCGCGGAGGCAAGTGATGAACAGGGCAGAAGTGGCAGAGTTGGGGGGCGCAGCAATGAGAGTGGAATAAATAGAGACAACAACATACATCATTCAATGGGCTGGCCAGACTGTGTTACGTTGCGCCTGCGCGCGTGCAAACACTTGGCACGCATTGGCGCTCCTGCGCGTACCACACCAACTCAGCCGCAACAACAACAACACTTGCTAATGTTTCAATGATCCATGTCAGCCAACGAGCTATGCACCAACTTCCACTGCTGCCAACGATCCGTCACTGCAACAACTGCAGCATCAAATCAGACAACAACAACAACAACAACAGAATCAAACAACAACAACAATCGTGACTCTCTTCCAGCCCGTGCACCTACTCGATCTCGGTGGCGCTCTCTTTCAGCGCCTTCCATCATGTAACCCGTCAGACTGTTGGTTGTCAACCAAGACTCGACGCCGCCGAACACCAGCCAGACATTAGCATTAGTCTGAGGGAGACATTAGCTCCCTCAGGAGAGCCTCTAATGGCAATTGGCGGCGCCTAAGGTGAGGTGCCAAAGTTCAGCCCGTCCGGCCGAGGTGCAACAATGAGAAGCCTCCTCGAAAGTGGCGCCCCACCAATCACGTTGGTCTGCCACTGTTTGCAACTTTGCATTCTTTCGCCCTCGGGCCTGTTGTTTCCTTTTCTCCCCCACCATCTCTGTCTTTCTCTCTCACTCCTAAGGCCATGCTCAGGAACGAGAAGATTGGTCCCGGGAAATTATGCAACCATTATCAGCAGTGACTCTAAGGGCGGAAAGTCACTTAGTTCCTCTGCCTCGTTTTCGATTTGCGCCATCTTCAACAGCCGAACCTTGTTATTGAGCTCTGAGAGATGAAAATGAGTGCTTCCTTATACATGAAAATGAGCGCCTGCTTTTCTCCAACTTGCTCATTCCATTGAGACCGAAACACAAACAACCGAAGCAAAACACAAACTTCAAAAGCTGCACCCATACTACTCTAGAAGTCAGAAAGACACAGAACAAATTGTTGCTCATCTTTCGGCAAACAAACGCCTGCTGTCTTGCTGGCTGCAAATGAGTCTTGGAGGCTACCCTTTGGCGAACAACTTTGCACTTGGACAAATTAAATTCTCGAGTGGAATGGGCGCTAAAAGAGGACCTTCGTTCTTTTTTTTCTTTTACTTTCCGGCAAACACAGAACTATAATTGAAGGGAAACAGATCATGATTGAAGTGTAAGAACTTTTATCAGACTCCAAGAGATTACCTTTGCCAGAGCTAAAACTGGCCTCCAAACTCTGGCTCTTCAAAATTGCTTGCTCACTGCAGTGGTGTTAGATTTTCCTCCTCTCTCATGGAGAAGGAACACAAAGCTCACACACTTACATGGGACCCAAAAAGGGAACCTTTGCCCTCCAGATGGGCGGCTCTCAGATATGAGTGAGCCATCTGATAATTGGAACAAACGTTGCACCGTGTGACTAATCAATTAACCATCAGAAGTAAGAAAAAAGTGCAAATAACACTGTTGCAATTTAGAGCAAAACCCGCTCGCTGGCTGAAGACTAGTTTGCATTGGCATTTGCATTCTCATTGCCTTAGGCGCTGGTCTAGTCCAGAGCTCTCTCTTTCTCTTCATTATCATCTCCACTGGCCGACTTCTCGGCAACACTTTGGTCCAGATTCAAATAGCATTTTTGCTCGCAATCTTCTGCTCGCTCACACACACTTTGGGATGCTCGCTCCCTTGGATTGCTCTACAATGGGCCAGCTCTGCTCGGTGGGCTGAGACTATCGCTTATCTTTGGCTCTTTATAGCCCATTAGTTTAATTTGTCGCCTCCATGACAGAGGCGACTCGCAGGGGGGAAACGAGGAAACCAAAGGCGGAAGTTCTGGGACCACTGGCGAGCTTTTGGGGGGAAGGCAGACTTCAAAGCATCTCGGTGGGCTAGTTGCTTGTTCGTGACTTGTGGTCTGTGTGTCTGTTAGTCTGGCTAACTTGGACCTGGACGGAGCGCCGTTTGCAAGCACCCAACGAATGCTTGCAAATGGCCGCCACTGGCTTGCTGCAGCCTGGCCAAAGCTGCGCCTCCGCCAAATGATGCAATGATCCTCTTGCCGCGGCCCCATCCAGCACACAGTGGCAGTCATCAATCAAATGGACTGCCGATCCTCAAGCTCATCCGGCGAGGCGTCCCCTAACACTGTCGCCAGGGCCTCCGCGGGAGACTACTGCTCGCACTCGTTCTGCTTGACTTGGCATCGATTAAACTGGTCACAGGTGCCACTAGACAGGTTGCAGGCTGCGAGAGAGTGATCGCTCGCCCGGCAGACACAAGACACCTCTGCCATCTCGTGTCTTGATTTGATCCATGGCCAGAGAGAGACAGAGAAAACTCGAACGAGTTGCACGTAGCAGCAAGTGACTGCAGGGCGTCACTCTATGATGTAAGTGATGCACGTTTAAAGCAAGATTCAAAGGCGGGGAAACTTATCCCACTTGCTGTTGCATTCCAGCGTCTGGTTTGGATTGGTTTCAAGACTGAATGGGGAAAACTGCCTCTGACGTGAGAAGAAGGACAGGTAAATTTGGTAATGGCAAAAATTGAAAAAAACGGAATTATCTCGCTCTTAGTGGAAACTTTTTCCCAAGCTCCTTGGATGCAAATAAGTCTTCACGCTAATGTCCTCATGTTTTTCTGGTTTTTCTTCCCCCATCTACCACTAATGCTCCCCCTGGTCTCTCTCGCTCTCTCATCGCCAAATCCTCTTACAAATTGCAAAGAGCAAGCCCAACAACAAGTGGTTGCCCCTTTCAGCCTCTGAAGTGTGTCCCTGAGGAATGCGAAAGGAATTTCGGCTCTTGCAATGGCCAATGTTTCGTAACCAGAATTCCCAAAGACTAACTCTCAAGAATTGAAGCAGATTTGCCGCAACTCGTTCGTGCCAGACGGAAACTGATCGAGGAAGTGCTGCTGTTTCGGCTGTGAGCAAACCAGAAGTGGTATCTCACACAAGCCTGAAATGAGAGCCAAGTCTTAGCGCTGGCATGGATACAGCAAGCGAGGCGAGCCCAATGAACCTGAACCTGAAAGTGCTTTGTGGCCTTCGTCTGCATCTGGTGATTCGAATTATCCAATTTGTTATCACTCTCGTTTACTCTAAGGACTAAGGTCAGTCCATAGATTCATTAGAGCCACATTTCAGTCTAAATCCTCGCCGGTCTAACCGCTACAATCGGTAAAACCAGACAATTGGCGCTTGCCAGTTGTCGGCCTCCCAAAAGTCTGCCTCGTCAAATCAGACAGCCCACTCTATCTCCTTGTTTGTATTATTAGTATCACAACGATCAATCATCCAGCCAATTGCCTATCGTTTTCAGCCATCAAGAATCTTAAATAACTAGTCTCCCCTCCTTCCCCCCCAAAGTCTAACTATGGAATCAACTTAGGCCAATTATTGCCCTGCTCCCCCGCCCCCTCTATTTGTAGTAGTCTAATGAAAGTTGGGCTCGAAGGCATATTCTAATGCAAGTTAATCAGCTGGCTTGAGCGAGAACTACTAAAAGAGGAGAGAAAATTGCCGGTTGCTTGGGTGTATCGGAAAAGCGTGCATAGATCAACAATCGAGTTTCCAACCAGCAGACAGTGAAGGCGCTGACGGCCCTCAAACACTCAACACCGGCAGCTCTTGGCCAATCGTCTTACCTTAGGCGTATTCTTCTTGCATCTATCCTGCTAGTAAGCTTTAGGTCTATGCTGAGAGGAGGAGGAGGGCGAACAGGAGGGATTGATATGAGATTTTTACGTCACGCAATCTCCATTGTTGCCGCAACTTGTTGCCTGAGTTTAAGTAAAGAAAAAATTTCAATCTCCTCTCGAGCTTCCGGTGAAAAGCTCTGGATACAAAGAAGACATTACCTGTCACACAGGCCCTGAATAAGAGATCACTTGACAAAGCTCCCTCCCAAAGTGGATTGGCAAATTTATTGTCCATATCAACGCAAGTCTCCTATTCTCCACAAACCAGCTGCCAGCCTGCGTAACTGCGCCTTTGTGATCACCACAAAGCAGCAGCAGAGTTGTCACTCGGTCTCCCGAGCTCATGTTATAAAACACTCACATGAGAGTGACCCAGAGTCACCTTAGGTCAATTCTTGTTCCGAGCAAATTCACACCCGACAAACTCGGTTTAGATCCAAAAATTTTGAATTCTTGAGCTACCGGATGCAGTTTAAGGCAGCTCACATGAATGGCGTCAAGAGGCCGGAAGACTTCGTGTGCTCACTGGATCCTTGGGTCTACATGTAATTTACTTCGAGAGGCAACACGAACTTCGTAAGTTGTAGTATTTGCGACGTGAATCCATTCGATTAGAGACTGAAGATTGGATTCATGCACTGCCTTCTGTGAGTCGTCGCGCAATCTTGGTTTCGAACGGGTTACCATCTACTGCTCCTGAGGCGTCGAAGTCCAGGAATCAGATATGATTATGGACGATCTGATCTAGTGGCATGCAGACTCGCCCACGAAGCTCCACGGCGAAGATATAGCTCGATGATCGGTCAATTCAACTTCGACAATCGATTAGGCCCTCAGACAAGTTCCAAATCAATATAGGCGCCATTAGAGCTCTCTAATTGACGATAACTATCTTTTCCGATTAAGTAGGACACCTAACAGGAGGCGAGACGGGATTCACGAATGAATGAGTTCGTAGAGTTTTTGCCGCAATCAGGCAGATGCTACGCTTCAACTCGTCGGGGCTCGCTAATGCACACGGCCCAATTATTGGCAAGAGATAAGCCAAGCGTTAATAGTTGTGCTAGTCTTCAAGTATAAGAATGTTTGGGGGCAGCAAGGGTTTGAAGAAACCGAGAGCTAAATCAAGATTTGCCCGCGCAGCTATCGGGTAGAATTTGCTGTCATTGTGACTAAACATCTCAAACACGGACCGAGCATTTTTCGATCTCTGCTCAACGGAATCTAAGGAGTTTCGGATCCAAACTTCCGCTAATTTGGATTATCGACAATGGAGCTGGCTAACCACAACTGATGGTTGCAAGATCCAGTTATAGCACTGACAAGACTTAGCAAGAAAAGTTGGCGTGCGAAGTCCATGATGTACGCTGACGCTGGTCGGGCAGTGCTTATCTACGGCGCGGTGTGAATCTTATGATCACACAATCAACAACCCATCACTCGATTCTTCCCATCTGCCTGCCATATATAAATATGCTTCCGAAGTTAAAAACAACTTATCCCTAATCGAAGCAACGCCCAACTTGTCTCAGTCGTTAGAGCAACAACGGGGTAAAATATGCATTTTACGACCACCAACAATACCCTTGGAGCCGTGAGAATCTTTTGTCAAGCTAGACAGCTTCTTCAGACCACTCATAAAAGCAATCTGTGTCTTACAAGTTCAACGACGGGCACTAGAGAGTCTAGGCACAAAGTGGTAAGTCTTAGATGAGACTCTCAGCCTTCCGGCATAGTCTAGATAATTTAGATTGAAAGAGCAAGAATGTCAAGTACTTTATTACCCGTCAATTTCTTAACAAACACGAGCAACATGCAAAGTGATCACAACAACACGTAAAATCTAACGCATCTCACTAAACGTGATCAATTTTAATAACCCCCGACCCAATACTAATAACTACCGATGGATTCTTCTACCAACATGCGACACGGGCCGCATTTCTCAGAGAAAGTTTTATCAACCGAGAGAGCAATCAACTCTTAGGCTCAATACCTCCTACCAAAGCAGATCCTTCTCTAGCTGCAAAAATGCTCTTTACCAATCAGACTCAAGTTCGAACCAGCAACGACAAAGTGAGTCGACGATTAGGCTCACTATGGCTGGTGATAAAATTGCTCATGTTGAATTGAATAGTCCAAAGACCAAGAACGCATTCAGTTTGGAGACGGCTTCAGAACTAATCAAAGTTTTCGATTCTCTTGAGTCCGATTCCTCTGTAAGGTGTGTTATTCTGAGCGGAAACGGACCAGACTTCACGAGCGGAGTTGATATCAAAAGTTTCATGGGATTGTATCAAAAATTACAAGAGACCGACGACATCGCTCATCGAGCCAAGCTGCTGAGAGTAACTGTGGAACGATTCCAGGCCCCTTTCAAGCGCATCTACCGATTTGAAAAGCCCATAATTTGTGTTCAACATGGGCTCTGTCTCGGTCTTGGTATGGAATTGTCCGCATGTAGTGATATCAGATACTGTTCACGGGACGTTAGGATGGCCATCAGAGAGGTCATGATTGGAATTGCTGCTGACGTTGGCAGTTTACAACTGTTGCCACACCTGACTTCTAACCAAAGTCTTTTGAGTGAGTTGATATTCACCGGTAGATATCTGACACCAGATGAGGCTCTAAAGCTGGGTTTCGTATCGCACATAGGTGAGACAAAAGAGGAAACCCTCGAGAAAGCTATGGACTTGGCCGAGACCATAGCTAGTAGGTCACCTGTTGCTGTGCAGGGATCGAAAAAGAACCTGCAGTTTAGTCGCGATAAACCTTTTCATGTAGGATTGGATTATAATGCAGTTTGGAATGCGGCCATGATGCAGGGGGAGGATCTAGTCAAGGCTATCGGAGCCATTGTTAGCAAGGATGACAATGTAGAATATGAAGACTTGTGACGGAGTTACAAATCGCCATCGGGAAGGCAGGAAATCATTACTGCGCTCTGGCAGAAGCGCGCTCTCTTCGAGCACGTGCTTTCAGCACCAGAGGTCCAACTTTCAGATGTTTTCACTGAACATTCCTCAGCGGTATATAATGAGAAGATCCGTCGATGGAAAGGAAGGATCAAAAAATGTGATTGTACTTTAGAGAACGAATGCTAGTTTTGGTGAGTTGAAGATCCATAGATCTATAGTTAGGCAGTTCAATTCAGCTATTTTGTTCAAACATTAACTTCATGGCTCTACGAGGACTGCAAAATTAAAAACTAGGGTTACTATGTCAAAAACTCGATTGCTACAAAATCAGTAGCGCGATTGGGTGCCGAAGGTAGACCTACAAATTTTATAGACTGTCTTCGATCAACTTTTTTCTAACCCTCATGTTCCCCCGGCCTGTAACCTCCGATCAGTTTGACCATTATCTGATCGCACTAGCATTTTTGTAGATACAACCATGATAACCGGCCACCACAGCTCCGTGTCTCACACGGACTCTCTGAAGTCTGTTCTGCCCAGGCAGGGCCAACGATGGCGAATCAATGGTGATGACGATCTTAGCAACACCAGGGCGACGATAGATAGCAAGAGATAACAAGCGATGAATCCGCAGCTAGAGCCGTATGAATACTGCCCACTCCTGGTCTGCCCGTTTCCATTCGACGCTTTGCGCAACAACTTTTTAACAGTATTTTATGGCTTTAAATACCCTACCAAGTCCCTACAATTCCATCAGAGCAACACTTTCATGAAACACCTCTTCCGGACTGTTTTCTATTGTCCGATAAGTATAAACTAGATGATAATATGGCCCGTTTATTGGAAATCCTACTAGGGTCGGTTTTGTTGATAGGCATAGTCGCAGCTGTCGACTATGAAAACCCTGTACAATCATCAGCCGAAGACGAGATCAAGAGTCTTCCCTACCTAAACGTGCCGATAACGTTTCGCCAATATTCAGGCTACTTAAATGCTGATAAGAAAGGTAAGGCGTTCCTCCATTACTGGTTCGTCGAGGCAACCGAGGACCCAGCCAACAAACCGGTCTTACTGTGGCTCAATGGTGGTCCAGGATGTAGTTCAATGGAGGGATTATTTTCCGAGTTAGGCCCATTCCAGCTCGATGAATCTGGTACTCATGTCAGTCTGCGCGAATACTCCTGGAACAAGTTGGCCAATGTTATCTTCCTGGAGAGTCCAACTCAAGTGGGCTACTCATACGGACTGACGCCATTCGATATAGTGACCGATGACTCTGCAGCAATGCAGAATTATCTAGCCCTCAAGTCTTTCTATGAGAAATTTCCTCAGTACAAGAAAAACAATCTCTATCTGTCAGGAGAGTCATACGCCGGCGTGTATCTGCCTACTCTAGGTGTCTTGGTCGATGCAGACAAGGAGTTCAATCTCAAGGGAATCGCTATTGGAAATGGCTATCTAGATGCCCAGAAGTTGGATGAATCACTAGTCTTCTTCGCGTACTATCATGGATTACTAGGAAAATCAGATTGGGATGAAGTTTCTAGATTATGTTGCGACGGCAAGGCACCTGCGAGGGAAAATTGCAATTTCAAGGGACGAGACGCTCATCTAGCTTGCAAGCTGCGAATCTTTCAGAAAATCAACAGTCTACTTCGATCTCCTGGATTCAACCCATACAACATTTATGGAGATTGCCCCACTTCAAACCTTAGCACAAATGCCAGGAGCCGTAACAACCGTTGGTCGGTAGACCGTGCAATTGCAACGACTATGCTCAATCGTAGAGCGTCTGATAGCGACGACAGGCCATTTGAGATACTGAACGTTGAGGGCGTCGAGCCGCCTTGCTTCGATGGTGATAACATGGTGCGCTACATGAATGATCCGAAAGTGAGAGAGGCGATCCACATTCCTAAGCACCTTGGACAATGGGACGCGTGTACTCTATTTCTGCGCTATGTGATGAAGTACCCAATTCGCCCGGGTGGGTTGGCACCCCAGATACAACAATTGATAAAGTCAGAACGCAAACTGGGCCTGTTGATCTTCAATGGAGATACCGACATGGTGTGTAATACAATCGGTGATGAATGGTTCACCGACGACTTGGGGCGCAAGGTTATTAGTGATTACCAGCTGTGGCACGTAGGAAAGCAAGTGGCCGGCTTTGTCAAACATTACGACGGTATCACATTTGCTACAGTAAGGGGTGCTGGACACATGGTGCCAGAATTTAGACCCAAAGAGGCGTTTGCAATGATAGGAATAGTTCTCAACTCGACAAGTCACAACGTGTTCCTGTGAACTTGAACAACACTGGTAGTGAATGAAAGTGATCAAGTGACATCCTTCTTATCAGAATTTCATCCGCTTGTGGCTTTATTTATCTTTCACTGAGGACAATTTCAAATTTTTTTTCAGCTTCACTGCTACATCGTTATCGATTGCACTTGATTCCTCCGGTGCTTGTTTCTGTTGAGGAAGCTTAGAATCTTTGACAACCACTGGACCAGGGGGAGACTCTTTGGGGCTGTTGGCCTCAAGCCGCCCGAGGAAATGTTTGAGCGAGTGGAAAGTTAATAGTCTCACATTCAAGTCCGGGTCAATACAGGATTGACATAATGAAGGCATTATTTTAGTTGCACAGTCAACATCCTTGAAGCAACTTTCATTCGTCGTTAGACCCGCAATTGCTGCGTGTCTCGCCGGAGGAAAAGGATCCCTCATGACCCTGAGATAGGTAGGTAGTAATATAGTGGATAACGTCTCTGGGTTAAGGTGCTTCGCGATCTTGGTCAAGCATACACAGGTATTTGCTCTGATCCCTGCCTCTTCGTCTCTAGAAACGAGTCGTGTTAGATGCTTGATGAGTTCATCGTTGAGATTTGTTGAACTAAGTTTAGGCGCCAAATGATAAACACTCTTAACTGTCTGGCCGCGAATAGCGAAATTTGAATCTAGAAAGCCTTGAACAATCTGAGGAAAGATACGATCATTTATCACATCTGGTTTAAGGAAGTTGATGTAGGTTTCCAATTGCTGCAAGAGCTTCGATCTAGTCGCTCTATCTTTGCACATGAAAAGCTTGACGATACATGGCACGAGTTTGGATTGAAACTCCTCCTCATCCAACATCTTACCAATGCCAAATATTGGGTTCAATATTGCGGAACCGGCTTCGCCGAACTCAAATGCGTTGATTAAGTCCGTCAAAATCTTGTTCTTGCATATATCACTAGGGAATGATTTTAGCTCTTTTTCTAATTCGTTGAAAATTCTCTCTTTCTCAGAGGGTTCATTGATGAATTGTATTTCATCAAGAGCTGTGACTATCTCTAATTGAGGGCTTTTAAAGAAGACGTTAGCATCTTTGCAATTGTTGATGAACTCTATTGGGCTCACTCTATGCCTCGGGCTAGTTTGTACGAGCTTGTTGTAGTGGACACTCAAAAGCTTAGGCATCTTTCCAACAGTTTTAACTGATGAGGTAGGCGTCAAAGGTTTGTTGAAACATTCCCAAACCAGACAGCCCATCCCCCAACTATCAACTGCAAACTTTCCACCTGGGTGGCGTGCTTTGGTTGGATCTACTCTCTCAGGCGGGTTGTATTTTTCATCAAGACCTTTGTGCAAGGGTGGTGGCTTATCATCAGTGGAACAAACATAATCTAGCCCACCTATCTTCCAGACCCCGGAAGAGTTCACAAAGATTGAGTAAATGTTGATGTTGTTATGATTCAGTTGGCCATTGTTCATGAAATCTAATCCTTTCGCGACATTGAGGAGTCCGTATGCGATCGAAAACTCTTTCTGGACGTCTGTGAAGTTCTTTGCAGTCTCCTCTAAATATTCCGAGAGGGGAGTGATTCCCTCTGTTACGATACAAATACTCTTGTCATTCTCGCAAGAATCAACATATTTCAGTATGGATGGATGCCTGAGTGTTTTAATCCGTTTCAGGGACTGTTTGGCTTGCTCAACGAAGCCACTCTGAGGATCATGAATATCAAACCTGAATATCGACAACTGCTGGGCTGTACCCTTCCTTTTAGCCTTGAAGAGGGACCATATTGACCTTTCAGAGTAAGTGTGGACTTGCTCGCCGATGTCAAACTGTGAGAAAAAGTCAGAGCTGACATTCCAGGGAAAAAGCCACATCTTCAGAAGCCGCTCTGTGATGTGACCAATCAATCAATCTTCTGGGTCAGGCAGTATAAAAATATCAATGTAATCATAGTCAGGAAAATAGAGACTCCATTGCTAAAAAACCTCAGGATCATGCGTGTAAATATTCCAGGCGTGGTCTCTCAGACAAGGGCTTCTGCAAAAAACAGCTGATAATGAACTCGACTCGGTGCAGACTTCCCGCCCGAGAGGCGCAGATTTGGATGAAGCATCGATTGCAATTTTCATTCAGCGCATGCCCAGCAGCGAACTTCGATAGCGCTAGGCACTTGTTGACCAGCGATTCCAATATATGATATTAGGCGGTACAAACTCATTCGCCAGCAGAATTTCTAGATTCTCCAAACGCTTAAAAATTAGTTATTCGAGAAGATTTACCCACACAGAGCATATAAAACTTGATATTCCAGCCAGATCCATCATTTGGTTAACAAAATGTCCAAAGAAATCTCAATAATTGATAAAGTGAACAGGATCGCGGCCCTAGCAGGCCACCCAATCGACGTCGATGGAATTTTGGCCAACAGTCTCCTCGAGGACGAGATGGCCGATCTAAAAACTCAAGCGGAGTACCATGAGAATACACTAGAATTTCTCAGGATGCAACTCGACGCTGGACAGGCGGAATATGATGCAGAAAAGCAATTGAACGAAAATCTCCTGGACACATGTTTAGAGGAAGTAGAGAAAGCTAAGAAGAAGGCATCGATTCTGGAGACCTACATCAAGACTATAGTAGAGGCTGATGAATTTCGTCTCAACTTGCTCGCCAGACAGAACACAGAGACGATGGAGAAGGTCTGGCTCAGGCTAAAACCTATCCATGACGGTGCCCTCAAAGTCAAGGCTGAGCTTGAGGAGTTAAGACAGCTTAGAAAGAAGTGCGATGAACTGAAACAAAGGATTATGCAACCTACGGCTTAGTTGAATGGGGACCCTTGGCACTGCTACGCGCGATCGCCCCATTGCGATTGAGAGGCGCGAAGCGCTGATTTGAGCTTCTGTGAGAGAATCCTCGAAGCGCGCGCTCGTCTTACCAACATTGCTTAGATCGCTTTCTCGGGATGCGGCGCCCCTATGCGGCGTTGAATAACCGACCAGTGGTCATCGAATAAAGAGGAAGTTATGTTGTCCAAGCCAATAGACATTTTGATCCAACCATCTCCGGATAGAGTCAGTTGCTGACTCAAGCAGCACTCAAGATGCGTCCCGATATTGATTGGAAATCAAAATGGAGTAAATTAGTGAGAATAATCATGCAAATCTCCATAGCTGTCTCATGCTCAAGTATAATCGAGCAGCCACCTGTAGAAAGAGATCTCGGCGTAGGTCAGACCAGATACATCATGGCTGAAGCAAATCAAGATTCGAACAGACTCTATGAAGATTTGATGATGTCCTACAACAGGTTCGTTCGTCCAGTACAAAATGATAGCGATACCCTAGTAGTTAAATTGGGGCTGAAACTGTCACAATTGATTGATGTTAATTTGCGCTATCAAATGATGACAACAATCGTGTGGATGGAGCAAGAATGGACAGATTACAAATTGAAATGGGACCCTGATGAATATGGTGGAATTACTAAACTTCATGTGCCAGCCGAGGATATCTGGAGGCCAGATCTAGTTTTGTACAACAATGCGGATGGAGACTATGTCGTTACCATAATGAATAAGGCAGTAGTTAACAATGATGGTCGCATAAATTGGAAACCACCTGCAGTATACAAAAGTTCGTGTCACATCGATGTATCTTACTTCCCTTTTGACTGGCAAACATGCATAATGAAATTTGGTACTTGGACCTGGAACGGGAATCATATTGACCTCAGGCATATCAATCAACCAGATGTCAATGTGACGGCCTTGACCAATTCATCTAACCAGATAGATATCGGTATAGATCTGAGCGATTTTTTGCTGAACGTCGAGTGGGACGTTATGGCAGTTCCAGCCACTCGACGCGAGCGATCTTACGAATGCTGCGTCGGTGCCTTCCAAGGTAAGCTTCTTGATCTATATTTGAGCAACCAAATCTAGCAGATGTCGAAATTGCTAACAGTCAGTCTCTTTGAATCGATCCATATCTGACTGCAGACATCACTTTCAATGTGACTTTGAGAAGAAAGACACTTTTCTACACAACAAACTTGATCCTGCCTTGTGTTGTTATGTCCTTGCTGTCGATTCTGGTCTTTTATTTGCCATCTGATAGTAATGAAAAGGTGAGTTCCATTCTAGATTCATCATCCACATGAATTCAGATTCTCTGCTTTTCATAGACAGAGCACCTCCTAATCGATTACGCTCGACATCAAACAGATATCTTTGACAATATCCATTGTCCTATCCGTAGATGTGTTCTTATTATGCTTGATTGAAATCATACCGCCAACCTCATTTGTTGTCCCTCTACTAGGACAGTATTTACTTTTCACATTGACTCTGGTCACGGTATCTGTGGTTGCAACTGTCTATGTCCTCAACATAAGTTTTCGGAATGCATCATCACATAAGATGTCGAAGTTCGAGTATTGGCTCTACCTCGATCTATTACCTCGCTTGTTATTTATGGAGAAACGAGAGGTTGAGGACTGCAAGGAAGTACGGAAAACTAAACTAGTTCACTGTGGTTCGAACACAGCTTCGGATTGCAAATGTGATGAGGAGGCCCTAATGGAGAAACGTGCCGTAGACGACTACGACGAGCAAACAATAAGCTTGTGCAAAGTTGGGCATCATGAGGTGAAGAATGCTTTCTTGGGATTGGATTTTGTCGCAAAGAGAATGGAAAATAGAGAGAATCACTTAAAGGTACGTAGAAGATGTTGATCTAATCCCTCTGCTCTCAGTTAGTTGATCCAATCTTGAGCCCTATTCTAATCTTGGGAAACATTTTCAAAATCAGGTCGATGAAGATTGGCGCTATGTGGCAACTGTAATGGATCGATTGCTGTTGTTGGTGTTCAGTTCAGTTTGTATCATTGGTCAAGCAGTCATCATCCTTCAAGCACCGGCCTTGTACGACAATCAGGAACCAATCGACGTTCGACTCAGCAAATTGGGTCCTAAGGTGAGACCCAACTTGCCAGACAGTTTTGATGAGGAACTTTGACGGAATCACATCTACCCCCCAGCGATCAATCTTCAAGTCCAAAAGAACAAGACGGAAACTATTGCAATCCATAAATTGACCAGTGTCAAACGTAATTTTAGCTGCGCTGAAACATATGACTCGGTTCGGTACCTTGAGTTTCGGAAAAAGTTGTTTGATGAAACTAAGAGTCAGAAAGAGAAGCGATTTAATCAGAACTGATTCGTATTTTTATTCTATCAAAAGAGAGTTGAAAAGATCACATCATTAAAAATATACTCATGCCCTCGCAGGACTCACAAAGAAATCGACTATCGGGAGGACCACATTTCTCGTGATCGGAGGATTTGAAGATGCGTCCCTCTAACAACTGGTTCATTTGACCATCTTTTTGCTCATCAGTTCCTCTTCTCTTAGCTGAGCCCTAAAATTCTGAACTTTATCCTTAAAAACCGATAAAGCCTCTAGTTTCTCTGATAACAACTCATCAAGTTGCTGGGCATACATGTCCACATCATAATCGACCTGTGTGGACATTATTAAAAGAGCTTTGAGCTTTTCGTGCCAAATAATCTCATCATGTTCAACTAGGTTCTTATGAATATCTGATATTTCGTCCTCCATTTCTTGTAAATGCGAAATGGCCTCGTGGAAAGTATGCATATCTTGTGATATCTCACCAGAGTTGGAATTATGTAACAAGGCTAGATCGTCCTCAGGTGACATGGCATCATTTTCATCATTCTCATCCGATTTCATTTCAGGGCCTTCTGTTCTCAACTCCTTGACACGATCGGCATATCGAAGGGTGTTCAACGAATGCTCGCATGATAGCATTCCAGGCGAGATCATTGCTATCATGCATGTTCGCGAGTTTTCACCGATGAATGAATCACGTAATACTTGTGTCAGTTTGCTAGCCCTGAACGGAAGGTGAGCACCTCTACGACCGAGAGCCCTTATGCACTCTTTTAAAGCTAGTAGCGACTTGTTAATCTCGGCTCCCTCCATCCGAGTCTGCCTATTGGCACTGGAAGTATCAGCACCTCTCTCGTTACCTGCAAGGTCGATCAATGAAAATTTGCCCTTGATTGTTCTTTGCCGCTTGTTATGTCTAAGGATGATCTGGAATACTGCATGAGATCTTGATGAGTGATTATTGGCTGAAGTTTGTCCAGATGTGCGTATATTGTTTCCAGTGTTGATAAGATTTAACACATCATCTACAGACTCAACCAATTCCTCACGAAGGCCGACAATTTGAACTTGTTGATGTGCATCCTCTAAAACTCTCAGCTTGGCTTTGTCGTTCAGTAAATCAAAAACTTTCCCACTATAAATTTCAAAGAAACTTGCATTAACAATTAAATTTTCGTTCCGGTACTTCGGAGATCTAAGCATTTTGAAAACGTCTCGTGCCACCAACGCATAGATACCTTTTGTGCTATCCTGGGTTTTTCCATTAAAATCACCACCCATAGTATGTGTCTTTCCACTTCCTGTCTGACCATAAGCGAAACAAGTTGCCATGCCACCCTCAAATATCGTGTGAACCAGGGGTTTAGCCGTGTACTTGTAAACAAGCTCATTAGAAGCTGATTCGTCGAATGCATAATCAAAGCGGAATGTGTGATTCTCTAGATATCGTGTCAAGTCTACTTTTTGTTTTGGCTCATGAACTATGGTTAAATCCTTGCTTGGAATGGTCACTACATCAACATCTTTCCGCTGGGCTTCACGCTTATTCAGAGGTCTTTTACGAACAGCAACACAAATTTGATGATCAACTACATCATCGTTAGATGTTATCGGTTTGTAGGTTAACTGATCGCGGTAATCTCTGATCATGCCGAGAAATTCCCAATTTGGCGTTCCTGGTTCCACATTGCTCATCAGCTCTTGTTTCTCTTGCTTCTGAGCTTCCTGTTTGGCCCGACGCTCTTCGCGTTGCTTCTTTATTTTATCAACCTCTTTCACAACATTTGACTTACGGCGATTTGCCGCCGCATCAGCCGCTTGTTGCTGAGCTATCGATAAAGCTCTAGTAACGTTGAGGGCGGACGGCTTGGCAACTTCGTAACTTGATGTTATATTTTGACTCGGAGCATCGCTGTTGATGCCAATGGTTTGCCTAGCGTTAGAAGGTCTCAACCTGAGGGATCCCTTCTTGTTTGCCGCGAGAGATTGTTTGGTACTACTATTCTTTCCGTTGACGTATTGAGTTGAGTTACAACTTGTTGAGGCACGCGATGAGGCTGCCATGACGGCAATCCGACTACTTCGGTTGTTACTGTTAACTGGCAGCGGAGGTGGTGGCATCTTAGACTTATCTCCAGTGTGGTTGTTGTTCTGGGGCTCGGAAGTTGAAGATGGATCAATATGCCTATTTAGTTCAAATAATGTGGCGAACTCAACCTCTTTACCTTTGACATCACCTTGCTCTGACCATTCAACAGTTACCGATTGTGCCTGCCAATCGATATCTGTGATGGAGGCGGAATGAATGACCCCATTCGTACGCTGGATGTCAACCCTCAAGCCGGTTTCCAGTCTGACAGCCATGTTTGTGATGAGTTTTGGTATGGTCACTATTGTTGAGGGAATTGAAAATATAATAATTAAAAATAAGGTGTCGGCACGAATGTTTGTCAAATTCTTTCCTTTCGCTCTTTTGCTTACCACTCCCGAACGGCCCGGCCACTGTTTCGCCACTGCACACATAAACAAGCATCGCAGCGTGCGCGAACCCGGAATGGAAAAGGCCCAGGCCAGGTTCCAGTAGGGCCTGCCTCGAGGGTCGGAGCTGTCTGAGAGGGCTCGACTCGATCGATGGGCACGACTCACGCCTGAGAGTCAGGCCTCCAGGCTGGCGGTCACGAAGTCTGTTTTGAGCGTGTGCCGCACGACTGTGCGCGGCCAGCTCGACTGACTCGGGCGAAATAGCTCTCAGCACCGCGTAGTCGCAGAAGCCGGCGAGTCCGTTGGGCCGACATGTAAGCTGGTCAGTGGAATCGAGCCCACAGTATGAGTGGTCGAGTCGTTTCCCGAGGGCGGAAATTCCGGGCTGGCTCAAAACCCTGAGGCTGTAGGGCATCAGTCGGAGAGTGGAAACAGACACACAGACGTCTAGTTGTCATAGAGCCGCATGCAGGCTGGAGTAAGTCAGAAAAGAAAAGCCCAACTCCCGAATCTCTACATCCGATTGTTTTGCAGCATCAATTGCGTAATATTTTTGGCTATAACTTAGATCTCTATCGTGGATTGGGTGTAGACATGTGGACCTTCAAGATCTGCAAGAATACAGACAAACAATCGTGATTTCAGTATTGTTGCTATGCATTGAGAGAGCGCGCTAACGCCTTGTAACGCCTTTTCTAATTACGAGATATGTATTCCACACGTATCGTGGCAACTGGAACCAATGAAATCCCCTTGATGCAAGTCCGATTGGCAACGTTGAAATTTTTCCACCTTTGAGCTGGCGCGCAGAGCATTTGCATCCATTTTAGTGCTCCTGCTTGACTGTGCGTCTGTCTGTCCGCTAGACTCGGTTTAGCCAACCGTGCGTCTGTCTGCCTGTTCGTTGGAAAGTATCAGTGCATGAGCTCGAGTCGAGTAGCAGCAACAAACTTGCTTCAAAGAATTTGCCACACTGCGCCCGAACCTTGCATCAACTAGGTGCGCCAGCATCTTGCCCACGTTTGTGGAGAAACACAAATCGGGTACCCTTCACTCTTGGGCTGCCCCTTTAGACTTATATTTTGTTCAAATATTGTGCCCTGGCAATTAGATTCTATCGAAATACCACTCAACCAGCTTGAGCTTGGTCCGGGATGCCTTTGATTGTCACCCTAGAATGAGTGAGCTAGTATATGGAGAGATCAAGACAGCAAAAAAAGTGGCATTGGTAACCGGATCCTCGAGTGGGATAGGTGCCAATATCGCGCTCGACCTATCGACTCATGGTTACTTTATTGTCGTTACAGGCAGGGACCAAGAGAAATTGAACAGAGTGGTGGCAAAATGTAATGAGATCTCGCCGGACCAGAGCGATTGCTCCGCAATATCTTTCAAGGCAGATCTGTTGGACTTGAAGGAGATCGATTGCTTGATTGAGTTCATCAGTTCGAAACTGGGACGACTAGATGTATTAGTCAACAATGCATGCTGGCGTGGCGACCACTATAAAGAAATCATTCGATCCGTGGCCGATGAAGACTTGGCCTTTGATGATTTCAGGAAAGTTATGCATATGAATCTGTCCGTTCCCATGTATCTGGTACAACAATGTCTATCGCGTCTTCAAAGAACACAGAGTCAAGCCCTCATTGTGATAAACATATCCTCGATCGCCAGTCATGTGGTTGTTCCTCTTCACACTTATTCAATATCGAAAGCTTGTCTGTCAGAGATGTCCCGCCAGCTGGCTAGGACGAGCCGGCGAGATATCCTCTCCGTCGCCATATCACCGGGACCTGTCTTGACCGACGAACGACCGCACCATAAGGTCATGAGTAATATGACACTCATGAATCGTGTCGGTAGCACAGAAGAGATATCCCGCTTGGTTCTATTTGCCGTCAAAAACGCCAGATTACTCAGCGGCCAGGAGCTATTCATCGATGGTGGTTACACTGCTAAACAGCGCCGAGTCTCCTCAGTTGGTTCTAATTGAGTTGCTATAGGAAGACACGTGTCATTCTCGTACACGAGGTGTGCCGTCCTCATCATCTCATCGGCTCGGTTTCTTTGCGAAACCATTGTCCATCGCCCTGAGAGTTCAGCTAATAACTAAACCGGTTCAAAGGAATCAGAATCCGCTAGAATCAGTTACCCTCTCTCATAACTGTCTCCTCATTTCTCTCGAATCAAGCTTTGTTCACATTTAGGTTCAAAATCTTTTACACTTTTCTATTAGAATTGTATATTAACTTTGGACAATTGATTAGGTTTCTTTTTCACTGAGTTTTTGCATCCATTCTGAGTAATAATCTTGGGTTGTCTTGTCCTTATCTTGATCGAATGGCCCTGCTCTCTCAGGCTTATATCACTCTCAATAAAATGCTCCTCTCTAGTCTTGTTTCTTCTTAACGCAAAACAACAAAAATAATGTATACAAAATGAATGAAATGGTGATGGCAAATAATGCATACATGAAGAGGTTCAATTCGGGATTCCTGTAACGATTCTTACGCAACCATTCCAAAACTTTCTCCTCTTTCATTAGATCTCCTCGATAAATTGACGGGAACTTCTTACGGAAATACACTAACGAGGGGGCCTGTGTAATGCCAAACTTTTTTGCATATTGCATATCGCGTATCTTAACGAACATTATATCTAGAGAGTCGGCCTCGTCATCTATGTGCTCCAATTCCTTGATAACCTCTTCGCATTTTTTGCAATTCTTTTCATAAAAGTAGACCGCAATATAGTCACTTGTCTCGAGCAATTTGTCCAACATTTTCTTGTTCACCTCCTCAATCTCATCCTCTAGTTCGAACACATCGCTCGAGGTGAGCCAACTGAGGACGTTCTCTTCATCTAAGAGATCTCCATCATAATAGGATGGCGATTGTTTCCTGAAGTAGACTAGCGTTGGAAACTGATGGACATTGTAGCGTCTAGCTGCCTGAAAATCGTTGATTTTAACAAAATCAATTCCATACAGATCTGTGTCGTCGTCAATCTTTTCCAATTCGTGCAATACTTTTGAACAAAGTGAGCCACAATCTTCATCATAGAATAGGACAGCCAAGAATGGCGACGAATCAATCAACTTGTCAAGCATACGCCCATTAATGTCCTCGATCTCATC
>Ga0058701_10000702_pt1 | contig 22484 bp, 11 predicted proteins | sample AgamicOrMae_FD_97039 | JGI IMG/M metagenome (GOLD analysis project Ga0058701, IMG submission 97039) | Agave microbial communities from Guanajuato, Mexico - Or.Ma.e | ecosystem: Host-associated > Plants > Phyllosphere > Phylloplane/Leaf | place: Guanajuato, Mexico | collected 2012-06-04 | reverse complement strand
GGTGCGGTGCCTCTGCGCGGCGTCGCGACGTGGCGATGTTCCGCCACGTGCGGCACCGCAGTGTGGCGCCGCAATGTGGTCCCGTGTGAAGGCGCCCTAAGCGACGCTTCGATTTGCGTTTTGGCGCGCGATTACTGCGGAGGCCGCACCGTGTCACCAGCATCTGCGTCTTCGCCCTTCTCGACTTTGATCTGTAGACGTGTCTCCGCGTGTGGTATGTGACAACGTGATAAGGGACATCTGTGGCGCTGCGCCCTGCGACGGTGGCGCTGCGCGACGGTGGCGCCCTCCGACGGCAGCGCCCGAGGAGTCGACGACTTGGACTTGTCGACAACCAAGGCAGCATCCTGTTTCGAGACGAGAGATAGTGTCTTGAAGGTTATGTACTTTGATTGTTTAGCACCAAGTTTGCTATCAACGGAGGAGCAAGTCCTATGCGACGGTTTATGAGCCATTTCGAAAACTCCGACATGAAAATCGCGAACTGGACCAGAACGGTTCTGGGTTCCTTTACTGTAACTTTGGGAGCTATGCGGTTATCGTTGTGCTTCCATGTCATTATGCAGACTCGTAGCTTTTTTACCTTATTGGTGTCCAAGAAATTTTTGAAATTGCAAAAAAAAACAGCAAAAAAATGGGTCTAAATTTTGCAAAATGTTTTAACTTCTGACTCAGGTTGTAAGTTTAGGCTACAGATTGCTGTACTTAAAATACATGAATATTTGCAAATGTCGTCTTTGAGTGTATGATCTCACTTTTCATAGAGGATAGAGGGCAGCCCATAGGGATAAAATGGGTCAATAGCTTGGGTTGTAATCTACGCATTATAAAAGGTATTTTTCCAACTCTAGTTAATGCACCTTTCGCCGCTAAGCCGAGCAAAATAGAGGCACTAGACACGTTTAACCGTCAATTTTATTGTTCACCAAGCGTTATTCCGAGCGGAGTGGCAGGAGAGCAAGGCACTATGCTTTTCCAAGCGGAAGACAGTAGACCGAGGTAGAAGGCGCTTAGTAACCCTTCCTCGGATTACGAAATCTATGCAATTGTCGGTCGTTGAAACTCACAATTTACTGAGGGTTGTACCAGATTGGATCCGAGAAGTGCAAAACGCAGTCTTTAAAACTGAGGGTGTAAGGCTGAAGTGAGAAATGATACAATGATGAGCAATTTCTGTTATTATTCCTAACAGCTTTAGATTTGAAGATGAAGCAAGGAATCGTCCTTGCTTTCGAAATATCAGATCAGGCAACACCGCAGGTTTTGCCAACCCGACTTTGTTGATTTGTATTACAAAGTAAGAGCTGTAAGATTTTTTTAAAGTACGTCTTCAGTGTTTCCTGAATGCTACTATCGCTTTATGTTGATAAGTTTTGCAGCCACTTTTTAAGTGGAGTGGTAAATAGACATCGGGAGTGCACGGCGACGAGCTGTCGCGCGATTTGTTTGCCATTTCGCAAACCTAATTTTCTTAATTGATTGTGCAAACTATGAGCAGTTAGCTTATTTAGGTACCCCTCGGGTATTTGCTGAATGCAATTATCGCCAGATCTTGCTAATATTTGCAGAGGCTTGTGGATATTTCTTTTCTTTTTCTTTTTTTTAGGGCGACGCGCAGATTTAAAAAATCTGTCCATTCTCATAACCAGAATCCTTAATTTTGACTCGTGTTACAAGGGCATATCAATCGGTTAACAACCAGAGGGCCTCGGAGAAAAATCTGTGTCGATATAGATAGGCAAATCCTGGAACGTAATTAATGAAGAGATGTAATTTAATTCCTAAAAACGATTTATAGAACTCCCTATAGGAGTGCGGGTAATTCAGTATACCGAAGGGGTTCGAAATCAATGTCATGTGCGATTTAACAATGTTCAGATCTGTATGTGGCTGAATGCTTAAAAAAACTGCTTACAGCGCTAACGAAACAATCGCGTGAACAACGAGTTATAGTGCCCCAAGGTTATTGCAAATTGTCCTCAAGGCTTTTCCCGCCAGCCAAACTCTGATAGTCTGGCAAAACTACGAAGAATTTTGAGGCAAGATACGATCACGAATTCCATTGAAATACAACCACGGAGGACATTGACATCGTTATACACCCCACGTAAATTTAGCTCGTTTGAAATATTCCACCTCTTCAATTCAACCTTTTCTTGTCAAGTCAGTGGAGTGATCTAGTCATTCATGGAGAGGTGCCGATATCGGCAAATCCGCGCCGACGCAGATACATCATGAATCTCCGCAGCGAAATCGCTAAGAGTTACGCCTAGCCATCAACTTCTTGGCGGGAGCCATCGGTTGCTCGCGCAAAAATATGAATATTCAAATAACTTGTGACTGAAAATGTTGCAAAACTAGTTTACAAGGGACGGGAAAGTCGCGTTCCAATGATTGGGAACAGAACTATGCTCGTCGTCCGAAATCGTCCCTTAATGACGTTGACGCTGATATTTAGCTGACAATCCCAATGGGGGTTCTGCGGCCGAAATGCGATTGAGGCAACAGCGGCCAAATTTATGTCGAAGCGCTTACAGCTGGATCAAGTCTAGTTAGTTTCCGAGCGCCTCCCCTCCCCCCCAACTCCCCCAGAGGAAGAGGCTTCGTAGTGTAGCACTGATTGCCTGCCTTCCGAAAAGAAGGAAACTCGCGCAGATACAACTAATTTCGACACGTCGATGTCTGCTCAACCTTTCGCTTGTATCGGTCCTTGCAGGAGAGAGAAGATTTGCTGTCGGTACAAAAATACTGGCAGGATTGTTTACTTGCGACACCAACAGGCTTTCGCCTGTCCACAAAAATACGTGGATTCTGTGAATTCGCACGTCGCGCGTGACATATTTTTACTGTTCAATGCTACGCCCTCAATTGATTGGGAACCTTGTAACAGCATGGCTACGATGTATTAGCGTGCTGCGGGCTTGCCTACCCGAGCTTCGTGAGATGACGCGTATTTTAAGATTGAAAGGTTTTGTAGAATGTCTTCACATAGAATTTCCAGATTTATGCATTGTGGAAACGCTACAGGGAAAAAAATCAAAAAATCCACAATTTTTTTCAGAAATTTCCCTTTTTTTAAATAAACATGAACTTTATATCAGTTAAAAATGACGGGTCACCTCTTGAAGTAGAAATCTCGCAATTAACGTTTCAAATAAACAAATACGCTCCAAATATAAAAGTAATTGATCTAAAAGCAATGTTCCTTTAATTACTTTTCTTCGCGTATTTGAGGACGTGGTTAACTCTAAGTAGAAAAGCAGTCGTGGAGCTCGTGCAAATTTTAGTTACCCTTTGAACCTGGACCATGAGGATCCCAAGTGGACGTCACAACCGTTATATATCCAGATGTTCATTTATCCAGTTCTCTTTACATCCTTTCTCGACTCGAGGGAAACAGGATATATCCCTTACAGATGTTTTTTTCCTTATATTCCGGCTCCCCGCATTCAGTTTGGCCGATTTCCTGAGCGGTAAAGTGAGAGAAAGGAACTCGAACGGAAAGTTACTGTCGTAATGACTTACGAAAATGGGAGTGCAGTTCGTATTAGGTTTTGGGATACACGCTGTGGAATAAACGTCACGATGATGAAATTCGCGGGAAATAGATTGGATCAAAGGAATGAAAGTTCAACGTCGGATCGACCTCGTTTCAAAAGACGTTTCTCGTTTGTCTACAGATACCCATTGTTACAGCGAAATTCTGAGTGGGCCCCGACAGGTCTAGGCTAGGACCGGAGTCTTTTCTCGGGAGTCGGTCGATATTTTGCCCAATTCTTTTGGTCAATTGCTCCGAATTTTCTGTTCAGTTGAATTTTCCGGTCCATTGATATATTCGTCGCGCAATGGAAAATTTTTACCAATCCGAGTTTGCATTACGTTTGTCAAGCCCCTGAAAGAAAGAGCTAGGCGCCAGGCGTTGTAATTCTCTCGTAAAACAAAATATATCTCTTCTAGTTCTGTGATTTTAAATCTACTACGTGCTAATACAACACACTTTGAAAAGTTCAAGGCTAAAACTGTTCACTTATAATACGAAATTATGCGTTTCTAAGAAAACAATGATTAAGTAATTAAACGGAAAAAACCCTGGAGAGTTTTTCATACTAGTAAGTTTTAACATTAGCATAATCAGCAATATTTTGAGTGCACTATTATTAACTGTTTTGGTTAACCTAGTAGTGCAAGGGATGCTGTATTTCATGGATAAGATTTATAAATTATATTTCAAGCAGCATTGTTTGATAATGTTCAACTTGACGTTTAGAGCTTTGTTAGATCGCTGAATGTTACACAGTTCAAAAATATTAACCGTTTTTATACCAACGGTCTTTAGTTAACTTTTGTTTATTTGTTTGTTTGTCAATGTTATTTTTTTAAAAGAATAACATGAACTGTGATGAGTACTTCATTGTCATCAAAGTTACATATTGCGAAATCTTCAGCCGACGAGTTATGCTGATTTATCTCAACTTAACTTTCGTGAGCATTTTCCACAGTCACAAATGAGCAACGTTCAAGAAAAATGGGGGTTCTAAAATTAGATGTTATGTGACACTGATTGGTGAAGAGCTGTCCCGAATATTTTCCTTCATCTAATCGAAATTTTTCATACGCTAAAACCACAGAGCCGTCGAACAGTGGAGATTGAAAACGTGTCCCCTGAAGCATGGCTGAAAAAGAAAATGAAAGTCTGCCAAGTGAAATTTGTGAATACAAATTATTTCATGGCGGTAAAAGATCTATTTTAACTCAAATTTAATGCTTGAGTTACCGGCTTCTTATTTAACAGTGACTGAGCCGGAATTATTCTGGTGGGGAATGGAGATGCAGCAGGAATATCGCAGCTAATAATATGTTGAACGGATTGGGATGTTGAGGTTAAGATCCCATTTCGCACATCAGCTGAGTTGACTGTGGTAATGCAGTGGAGTGGTGAAGGCATCAGTATTCTAGCCGGCAGTCCAAATCCTGTTGAGGTAATCAACACACGGATAAGCATAAACTTAGCTTTCTCCTCCACCTCTGTACTCCGCTTGCAGTGACTAACTGTAATATCTTACGGCAACAAGATCTGATTCTGGAAAAATAAAAAAATACAGGCTATCTCATTCAGACTGTCACACGCACGTAACAGATATTTTGGCCTTAGAGGCAAAATGATGGGCCAATAAGCAACATGATTTCTACACTCAGTGAGCGCACTGTGTGCTAAGTTCCTGTAAAATTTCACTTCATTTATGATCACCAGGGTGTCACCAAGAAAAGTCGTGAAATTTTACTGAAATACAGCGCGACTTGGCGTAGAAATCCGTGTGATGTTCTAGCTCCGATGGTTTTCCAAGTTGCTTCGTTTCTGGCAATCTCATTGTCAGAAACTTCAGCATCTCTGTGATGGCCGTGCTCGAAGTCTGCATCACATCTATTTTTTTAAGCACAAACCGAGATAACAAAGTTTCTTCTATATCTTTTGGTAAGAATATAACGGTAAAGCAGGTCTTCGGAAAGTTGCGAGAATAGCTGGCAAGTTGACTTAAATAGTGATTACTGTTAAAAGTCTCGGCTCACGAAGGTCATGCCCGTAGGGAAGGAACTCGCCTCAGAAGGAGAAGGGGGAATGACAATGCTCTTTCGGTTGACTACTTCTCTTACCAAAAACGTGCCGTTTCGAAGAATAACTCTGTCAGAAACATTTTCAGAATAAGAATGCCTTTTCAAAGCCCAGCTAACTTGCTTTTAAAATGACAATTATTAAAAACTTTGTGTTTGAAGGAATCATAAAGTCACGCAACTGTGTAGATCGACAGAAAACATGAGTTGCTGAATGATGAGCTAATGCTTCAGTGACTTGCATATGCATAATATTTGTGATTAAGGAGATGAGATCGAATTTTTCAGAATAGACTGTAAAATATGCCCAACTTTTTCAACATATTTTATACTTTTTCTACTATTTTTCTCTGCGCTTAATTGATTTTACGATTTTTGGCCCAGAAAAAAAAGGGTTTGCTTATCGATATTTTTTCACTTTGATTTTTGAAGCGTTTTCGTTTCAGTCCAAGAATAATGCCATTATTTTTGAAAAGCTGTTTTTACGAGTGTGGACTTGGCATAAGGCTGTGTCCCCAAATCCTAACCACCACAACAACCAAAATATTTCCAAGGCACTTCATTTGTGTCTCAAGATGATAACTTTGGAAATACGGAAAAGTTGCTTTCTATGAAATAAAGGCGTGGCGATTGACGTATTTCTCAAATTATTAACATCAACTTCTCCAGAAACTCATATTGAAGATTGACGTATTTGTGGCCTTGTTTCGTAATTTCTTCGACTTTTTCGCTTCTAAAGTGCCGGTCACCGTCCTCTCCAATCTGTTTTCAAAAGAAAAAAAAATGTTTGGGAAATGCCACAAAATGGTTGAAAAGGTCCCCAAAGGCCCCTTGCGTAGAAAATGTGGAATACATTTAGATTTAGTTATTCACCCACTTCGCTTTTCACTTTGACCTGTTTCATGATAGGCTCTCCATCGGCATGGCCGCGTCGCCATCCAAAAAGTCGTCCTGACCGCCCCCAAGAAGTTAGCTCCTCCATTCAAATTACCCCCATCGAAACTCGGCAGGCAATTCCCTCCAGACCAGCAGAGTAGACGCACGCTCTACTCGTAGGTTTGGGCGCATATATTATACAATCTAGACGCTCGCTAGGGAAAAAGCTAGCAACTTTTCGTTTGGAACTGGTCCGATGCCCTTAGAGAACGCGCAGCGCGGCGCGGCAACGCACGTTCTATCAGCTCAGTTCAGCTTGCCTCACCTCGCCCGCCCGTCCGCGTCACCGAAGCTGCGGAGCTCCAAACGAAAATGAGAAGAAAGAAAAGGTAATCCAATTGGTGGAAGGGCAGGCTGCCGAAGGCAGTCACCCGAAGGCTCTATCTTCACATTCTCCATTTCTGCACTCGCATCCCTTCACACGCTTTTGCATTCGCCGACAAACAAACTTATCTAATTCAAAGGTGTGTCCGCAGCACGCCCTTCTGTTTTTTCGGAACCTTGAGCATGGGAGCCCGAATATGTTTTCAGCATCGATGCTGAAATCCTCTCTCATCTATGGATCCATAGATGAGAGAGGAAGATTGTAGGGACACCTTCAATTTACAGATTCGCGTTGCATTTTTTACCTCCACTGTCATATTTTTCGTCACGAAGCCAACTGGAGCAAGCTACAGGAATCTATCTTATCGTTGTCTAGCGTGATGGTTCTTTTGTAACTTCTCGACATCAACGGTCGCATAGTTAGCATCAGTTTGCAAGCAGATGGGAACGATTCGGAAAGAAGGCACAGGCATTTATCATTTTTTAATAAATGTGTGACAATTTATGAATGAAGACAATTTTTGATGTCTGTAAATTCATTGGGTTGAAACTTGAAAGGAGCGCTGAGATGACCGAAGCAACACCATGTGTACCCAGTTATGACAAAGATCCTTTATTCGAGAGAAAAAGAAGCTGAGCATATTCTACACTTGTTCCAAAGCTACTAAAATACTCATAAGAAAATAATGATTCTGCATCTCGTCAAGCTAATGGTAATTATGTACTGGCATTGTGGAGGAAACTGCGATTACAAATGTCATGAGTTTCGAAATGTGCCTTATCTTCTGTGACCTCGTGAATCCTAATTTTCGTCGACAAACTCATATCGCGTTTTAGTTAGAGGCTCATTTCTTAGCTGGTTAACAATTGTGGTAGTACCTCGAGAAGATCAACATGCTTAAATGAGCATCCTCGCTTTTACGGCTTTTTAGCCCATGAAGTATAAAGCTCTTAAGGTGGCGGTGCCAGGTGATACCAGAGCAAATTCGTTGAAATTTCATGCCTTCATGCTTCCTAGCCTGCGGTTCGCAGCATCAGGATTATTCATAACCTTTCTTGCAGACGATACTCGTTTACGTTTCAAGTCAAACCTTGACGGCTTTCTACTGGTCCACTTCCCACCCTCAGTTCTGAAAGTTTAATAGTACTTCTTTCATCTCCTCTCCGTCGAACCTCGATCACGTGATAAGAATAAGACTTAAACCGAGTAAGTTAGTTGAGATTGAGTCCTTCTTACCCCTGTCACTCATCGCGGAATCGTTGTGTGCCTCGCTACGCTACCGATCCGCTCGGTGTAGTGATTACTAGATTAGGCTTACCCCAGTTAAGTTAGGTTATGTGCCTCGCTTTGCCGGTGCTCTAATCGAATTTTCCAGTAAAAGTGAAACATTTTGGAAAATGCTTACTTTTAAAGTAACAGTTGTAGCGGAAACAGTCGATGCAACCGTCGTAGCACGTTCCCTACGCATTCGCCGCCCTCTTTTGAAGACAGCGGCAACCGGAGCACACTCGTGCTGAGCCGGTTGCATCAAGTCTTACCTAGAAGCTCTCGAATCACCTAGTAAATACTCCTGTTTACAAAGGACCTATTTTTACGAAGGTTCCGATTAAAACAGAGGTATCTCGTTAAGGTGTGTCACAGCTTGCGACATGACGGGTTTGGACAGGCGAATCTCTACTTAGACCTTGAAACTTTGTTTTTCCACGGTGTGCAATAGAAATCCGGCGAAATTGACACTGGCCAAAATGATTTCGCAACGTCGACACAAAGAAATAACGATACTCGCTCAGGTGAAAGTTTCAAGGTAGCATGACGCCTCCGTCGAGCGGGAATATAAAGTAATAGGGGAAAGGTACTTTCGGAAAGCGCAAATAGCGCGCCAGCATATTTACCACCCCCACCCCGGCTCTCCCTCTTTCTAGCGCTTCGACGCTCGAGTTGGCTCTTGCACCGTCTCTCCCGCAGCTCTGCAGTGTATTTATAGAAGGGTCCCGTGTTGAGGGGGAGACGCCGTGCCGGCAGACCTCCCGGTTGGGGGACGACCGCCCCAGAGATGGAGGTCTTGGGATCTCGACGTACCGGCTTCGGTTCCGATTTCAGTCCCTCGTCTCCTTGACTTGCAGAGGCAATTCATGGTGTTTACCAAATCGCTTACAGTCGCGTCGTTATTTTAGTATTCAGGACGACCGAGCCTCCGGGAGGAATGGCTGATATGCTGATTCACATATGAAGGTATTGACTTGAGTTGGTTCAAAGGTTTGCCGGCCTTGAGGAGGAGGGGGAGCTGTCATCCGCAGGCTCCGAGCAAGCTTCTTAGTTGGGAATTGAGCGAGAAATGAGGCTTTTCATAGCGCATTGATATCTCGTGGGTGGGAGAGTCGAGACCGAAAATAACACAACGGGTTTAGTCGAAGAAGAAGTAGTGCTTATGATTTGCTTCTTGAAAGTGAGTTTCGCCCTTTATTCACTGAGAATTTGAACAATACACTTTACTTTCTGAGGCTCATAGTCCAATTCATTAAGGGCATGTCGATATCTTGATGTAGAAAGGACTTATTGTTTTAATTGTTAATGCAAGAAGGTCTCGCAGTTTTTACCCTTCGAAGCACAAATCGGCTGGAAAACTAAAACGGCGACACAAGTCTAAAGTGACGCGGCGATCTGAAATGACGATGATGCATTGATCGACGCTTGCACGATACGACCTTTTTTAGCGTTCCAAAAACGGTATATCCTTCTTACATTTCGTCGTCGTTTTGATATTCAATAGAAGAGAAGAACAGTGTTGGATTGAGCTCATTATCAAGATATGCCAAAAATGACCTCGCACCAATAACACCCGGATTTGTGAATCATTCACCTTGCAGAGTCCCCCTCCCGCACCGAGCGGCCAAAAGTAAGAAGCTACTAAAATATACGAGGAAAATAAGTCGCGAACTTAACAAATGCAGGGAATCAGTTTGAATTCGGATCGGGATTATTATTGTGTGTTTCGATTTCTTTGCATGATACTACAATGATTTTTATATGTATTATTACAAAATAGGTTAAAAAATGCCTGCCGGTTGTAGATGTGCCGGAGATTTTAAAACTTTGTGGAAAGGAAATACGAACTTTTTAAGAGAGTTCCGAGCGGACCCAGCTCGGCATTATTTGTACTAGACGAGGAACGCATTCAGACGATTTGGCGAGTAGGCCGTCGGATATTATGTAAGTATTTGCTCTGGAATTGCAGTCCTTGGGCTAAGCAGAACATGGTCACATCTGATTATAATTGGCATAACAGACGACTGGCGTAGAGGCAGTATGGCGAATCTTGTGCCCATTTTTCTCGCCTATCATAGCAGCCTCCTCTTTTGGCCGCTTTTCGCTAGGGGGCCTGCGAGGCAAATAGTTTTTTTCAAAGGGGCACTTTGCAAGGCATACTTCCATGGTATCATGTCAAGCACTATCTCATAATGGATTCTCACTCAATGGGGCCTACGGTACGGAGAGTCTTTGTGTGATACTGCTGTATGAGCACGGCACTATCACAGCATCTCCATTTATACCTTAGCCCCTAGGAATGTCTACATGTATGAACAGATGATTTTCTAACCTCTAAAATAAAGATTCTTTCATGAAAACTTGAAGAGATAGGAAACAAGTTCAGGGAAACAAGGTGTTGGTTTCGCTGAGGTTTACGGACTGAGGTACTCATCGTAACGTCGAATAATATCGTTGAATGCATTTTTCGTTGTTCCTAATTGGCAAATAACCGATACCTTGGTAGGTGCTTCATTCATTCAAAACTATCTTCGCGAGCTGCGTTTTGGTCTCATATGGATTTTGTGATGTTCAATCTGTGGTAATTGCGTAATAGCTATGTGATCGACGCAGGAAAACTTTAGTGTGAAGTTTTAATTACATGTAATTCAATATTTCTTTTATGTTGTGTTGGAGCACGAACTGAAATAAGCACACACATCAAGTGCTACCTCTTCGAAAAAGTTAAGTGTAGTCCTGATTAATGGTGATGTCGTAGAGCACATTTTTTTTATTTCTGTGTTGAAGCGATTTTAAGTCAATATTTCAATTTGTATTTCATGGTAGAAGTATTACGAGGGAGGAGTACTTACGACTTCAATCAAAAATTGCGCCTTGTGCACAGACATGGACTTTCAAAGCCGCTACTTTCGGAAACTCAAATATAAGTCACCACCCTTTGCGCTGCTCAAAACTGAAAACACTTTTCCAGGAAGTTTAATTCTATGCCAACCCGCACAAACAAGAACAAGATAAAGAGGCCCCGGAAAACGAGTTCGAATCGACTGCAGCCAGTTATATTTCATATCAAAATATATTTTGGGTACATATTATGTAAAGATTTTTCGTCTCGGCCGGAAAGGTTTATGATGTATCAAAAGCTACTTAAAAAATTATTAGTCCGACATTGTATTGTCGTTCATTTAATAAGTTCAGTTTTAATATGGTTGCCATTAAAGCATGACGGGGTATGGAAGATTTGTCAAGGGAGATAAGCAAGCTTATGATCGACATAACAAGGCGTGCGACAGTCGCACTGTCAAGGAAACCCCATTTCTTAGATTATTTAATTTGTTCCACTTAAAAATTTACATAAAAAGTTAGCCGAAATGAGTAGGCTTCAATCCTGCATTTTTAATAACAGATCGCAAAAAAAATCCTTTTCTTTTGCTCTCTACATGCGTAAAATCAAGAAATCGACAAGATACAAACCATCAGCAAGGTATGGACGTCAGTGCAGCACTCAAATTGTTGTGGCTTACCTGGACTCATCTTTTCTGCTGAAACCATTCGCTTAAGAAAGAAATGGTCAGGGCGGATGAAGAGCAGATCTTCGTCTTAATTGTAATTCAGCTCACATTCAGCGTTACCCCCTCCCCTCCCGCCGAAAAGCCGCATTTCTCATCCCTAACAGACCGCATTAGTACACAGAGTCTCACCACCGGAAGAATGATTCCCAGCACCATCTTTCTGGCCAAACGTTTCTAGATCTTGTCCCGCAGCTCACGCAGCGATCCCGTCTTGTTCCATGGACAACAACAACCTTGGGCAAGATGAGGTCGTGAGCTGCAGTGTGCGAGGCAATTCGGTGGAAATGAGGCTAGAACTTACGAATGTCCGCGCTTATTTCCGCCACCATGTCATATCCACTAAAGGATGTAATCAAATAACATATGGCGTACATCTGCTAGCACAAGAGATACAGGTCTTCCTTTCTGACTTATGTCGCTACGTTTGCAAAGAGGATATTATTTCCTTGCAGGTGCTTTCTTAGTTTCTAAGGTCGCTTTTGTTACCTCTGCAGTCGCTTCTTAATCGCGGCAATACAGTCAATGGAAAGCTGATCTATCGAAGTCACACAGACGGCTTTCTTTACGGATTGTCGCTGAATTTACTCCCCCACCGATGCGAGATTGGATGCTCTGATCGCAACAAATCATGTCGTCCAAGTTGTAACATCAGGAGCAGTAACTTGATTTGCCCAAAGAGCGATAACTCCATCGGTGGCTCCAATGTGGATCCATAGCAAGGAAAATTTTCGTTCACGTATGTCCCCTCACACGGAAATTTCTCGACAGGGAGTAGAATGCATAGTAATTATAACCAATATACCGAAAGGACTTCGCGAGAGGTTTCTATGAACGTGGACCTGGACAGTAATAGGTCAATCTCAAAACTAACTAAATCTCTTGTTTTGCTAGTTCCGTCTGTAGTATGTGACTTTTTAATGTAGGTTTTCTGTCATCGTTGGAAAAAAAATGCTTATGAAGTATTTCTACGGTCAAGTTTTAGTTTGTTTGCTATGTGACTAGCATAGCAGAAGTGTTTGTTGTTGACTTATTCATTTTAATTCTTCAAGTTGGACATATATGGAAATCTGTCCGCGTTTAGGCGGAGTAATGTAGTGACCTTAGTGCGAAACATCCGTTTTTCCGTGAGCCGCCGCAGATGTCTAATAGACGTCTTTTTTCCGTTATTTGGGTCGTTATGGCAGTTGCAGGATGACAGCTCTCCTTAGGGACCCGACCAAGTGCCGTAGTACACAGCCAAGGGCACTTCCTACCCTTGTAAAAGCCGGATGAAATGCCGCAAGGAGAAGAAAAACTCTTTAAAGCCTCTGTTAAGTGATTTCATCTAATGAAAGTGCTTCATGTAATGCTCCGCACTGAATTTACATAATTAGCTGCGAATATTTTTGTATCAAGGTGTACCGAAGAAATGTCGTTGGGGAATTACGGACTTGCATAGACCTGTTTCTGTTGCGAGTATTTAAGTAACACTGCAGGTATTTCCAGTTTTGGGTTAGTTTTTGGAAGACTGATAATCGTTTGAATGAAAGCTCTCTTCCGTCCCTTTCGTTTCATGCTGTTATTGCCATATCTGCCTTGACAAGCAAAAGACTTTGAGTGAAACCTCTCTTATAAGGGACAGGCATATATTGCGAACAGTGATAGTTTGCAAACGAGACAGGTTTGCCGCGTTTAAGTAATAAACTAGATTTTATCATGAGTAATGAAAGAAAAAACTCTCTTTTGTGTAATTCTTGTTATTACTTTCTTTTTTTTTCCCGAATCGGCAACGAAATCGCAAAAAGTGCTCATCTGTTGCTTCTTTCTTTAGAGATTGTAGCTTGGACTTATATCGTTCTTTGTCACCATATGAATGTTTTATCCGTGGGTCTATTAGAGAATTAATACCATGCATATTGGACTTGGATATTTGTTTTAAAAGATTATTAGTAAAGGAAAACAATAAATTTTCATTGATATTTTGGTAAAAATTGATGAATATCCATGACAACTACGGATATTTAAAACAAAAACATGTGTATTCGTAGAGAACCTCCCGTATCATCACACATCCTACCGCTGGCGTTTTTCCATAAAAGAAAGAGTTTGTTGGGCAAGTTAAAGAAGTGGGTTTTGGTATGTAGCTATGATGATATGATATGAAGATTACATGGAGAGGTTCCTTCATTCGTGTGTGATGCCACCCAGTCAGCTTCTCTCAAAACTTTCGATTACTTCTTGAGATCTTTTTGGAATATTTTCATGAGGCAGACATGACGAGTTCCCTACAGCTATAAATTTCACGTCATTTGCTCAATCTTCAAAGCCCTTTCGGCAATGCTCCGCAAGTAATGTACCCGGTATGTCTAACAACGTTCGTCACGTCAAGCATGTTTAAACGACTTTTCCCTTCCCTCATCAATAAGTAGCTCTTTAGAACCTGAGCGATCCTCAACGCACTCCGTTTTCGGGACCCTTATACCTTCTTAAATCCTTGCCCATGTAACACGATATTGTAAGGTACCCAAACACTTTGACGTCACGCAATTTCAGGAAAATGCGAGGGAAATTTTGGCTCTCTCCTTGAATTTAAAGTTAGCTCTTTGAACCATTAAAGGACGGTATTACGAATCCTATAGGTGTTCTTCAGGTTTGCCTGAACATGAAGGATGAGCCTCAGAGGATTAGAAAAAAAATATTCAAAGATGTAAAATCTCTTCGGCAATCGTCTTTCTCTACACGGATATCTAAAAAGCTCTGCGTTTACCTTGGATCTTTATTCTCAGTTTCTCAGGGTTTCTCACCTCCGCATGATTTATTCTGGTTCAAGTTTTTACATCCGGATATTCGAGATACCGTACCGTACTATCAGTCCAAAAGGTATTGTCCGGTCGTGGTCGTGCAGCAAGGCTGCGGCCAATGTATTTCCCCATAAGGCGGAGCCTTCCAGTGCGACCAGAACCGGACAATATCTTTTGGACTGCTAGTACAACCGCGTTGGCTACATTAACTGATTGTGAGGTTTGGTTTAAAGGCCTTGCTCACAGCTCCACTGCTTGACGGCTAGAGGTTTAACACAAGAAATGAATCATTGATCCTTTCAAATTTACATCGTTGTTCGACACTCGACAGTGTTGGCGAAGCTTAGATATATTATCCTTTTTGCACCATCAACAGCTGTAAAAATAAATACAAGTCATGGCAACAGTTCCTCATCCATTTGAGCTTCCATTACCAAAAGATTGTGGTGGGATGTGAACACAGCAACATCAGATCCTTACGACAAACGCCACCGTGCAGTTCATCGGTCAATAGTGACGAGAGTCAGTGTCGCTTGCTCTCTCAGGGTATCGGAGAGCGGTACAGGCTAGAGTGCTTCCTCTGACGGACAATCACTACTTCCGTTCAACTTGAATCGGAACGAATCCCGATTCGGAATCACCGGACCGGTGAGTGGTAAGCGTTGACAGGACGGGCGCCCGTGTCCAGCATTTCAATCAGAGCAGGTCACACGCTGGCTTGTTTCGTGCTCACTCATTCTTGCTTCGTTGCTTTTATGATGTGCATCGGGATCGAGGGACTTGTTTTGTTGTGGGTCAGGATACCGTACCGTAAAGGTGATATTTAGATTGAGGGTGCTATGAAGGTGAGCCCTGTGGGCGGATTTCCAGGCGCCTCAACCTGTTCTGATGTCCTCTGCGTTGATTTCAGCATAATATTCAGCGCGCCGGCGGCACGCTCTTTGAAGCTACTTCCCCTAGCAGGCAATGACTTCATCTAGACCTGTTTCTGGCTGCCAATGACCTTCCCCATTTACATTTTGGTTTAGTGCACTCTTTGCATTATTCGCTTCTAAGGTGATATTTTCGGCTTCTGTGATCCAACTTTATTCGACCTTCCATGACATGAGTAATATTTACCTGCGTCTGGGAATATTAGGATTCGTTACAGGTTGAGTACATTTTGCCCCAATTCCCTGAAAGTCCATTCGGAAAACCCGTATGCCTCGCTTTGGTGCCACTTCAATAAGACGTGGCTCACTTCTCAACAGCAGTGACTAGTTCCGAGAAGTAAGCGTAAAAAGTTGACCTTTATTCAAGTGTGTATAGTATGTCTCTCCGTTTTGAGTTTTTATCATCAATATTCGAGACAAGCTCGTCCTTTTCTACCAGGGCAAGGAGCTACTTGGTTTCGCTTTGACTTTACACGAAAAATTACAAATGCAATTTTACGTCTCCCACCGCACAATTCCCATTACTGCGGCTCTATGTTAAATTCAGAAGCCTGCCCAGACAGATATTGCGTTGTTTTAAAGTAAACATGTTCCCTGCAGGAAGCTGCGAATGCACCGAGACGGCCCGTTCTTCATTGGCGCCATAGCGGGTAAATGAAGGAACAATGGTCGGCCGTGTTCTGAGCAAAATACTGTAAAGAAAGGTACCGTTTTCTATTTGTTATATTCTACCGTTCGTCGCGGAACGCCGAGCGGAGTTGGACACAAGCCACTAAACCGAAACTACTCTTTACCGAAATGAACCCAACCTGATCATTAAATCTGGGATGCAGCCCACTTCATATTAGAAGCGGTTGCTACTACGAAGAAAATAGCAGCATCAGTCTTGGTGACATCTGAGTGGACCGTTGATGAAGCGACGCACTGGATACGTAATCAGAGTTAATCTAGATTAACCTAATCTTTGTTTATCTTTGTCTATGCGATTCTATGTCGTTAATTTTCGTAATCAAATGAGACAAGGAAAAATTAAAATAGAAGATGGGAAAATCTACATTTAAACTTTGCAGTGCAATAAATAATTTTGGTGACTTTTCCGTCAATTAATCAAATTTCTTAGCCCAGTGGGTCAAATAAGCGCTGAAATTTATTTCGCTATCATTCCAAAGCTCGCATCTTTCACAACCAACCGTTTGGTGTCATGTTTGGATTTTTTCCGAATAATTAAAATCTCGTCAGCGCGGTCGTTAAGCTTTTCATGTGATCCCTAATGCTTTATGGACTCGGCTGATTTAATTATTTCTTCCACTCGAACAATGCCTAGTTATTAGGGACGATTTTGTGAAATTGGCAGTTTGGATTCCATGGAATAGAGGACAGTGTTATCGCCCGAGCCTCAAACTAGACCATAACTCCGATACGTGTTCAGCGTACTTCGGTTCTTGGCGGCAGCGATCGTGTTCCGCGAGATTTCACGGACATTGCCGGAAACTTCCGAATCGCTTCTACCAGAATCAATCGTATATTAAAAGTATGATTTGAATAAACTAATCCTAGAACAGGACGTAATTCTTCGGATCAGCCGCCATTCTTGCTCTATAAATCTTCCACAACCGAAGATGTTATGTCAAAAGTTATGCAAAGTCTTCTCTCTTCGATAACATTTTCTTGGTTCCCAGTAAATATTGGATTAGGTCAAAAGTTATAGAAAGTCTTCTTGCTTCGATAACCTTTTCTTGGTTCCCAGTAAGTAATGGATTATTTTTAAATTTTAATCTTTGAACTTTTCTCTAGGTCTTCTGGCTTATTCCAGTCAAATTTTGTATTATGGCCAGTTCAGCCAATTACGTAATTTCGTGTTCTAAAAACCGTCGGAGAAATTGCCTGTTGCAACAAATTTGTTGCAACAAAAATAAGATGAATAAGTCAAATAGATGCTAGGTCGCAACTTGAATGGTCGAACCACGAGGTGAAACTTGACATTTACTTACACTTGTGTAAGTACAATACACTTGTGTATTTGCCAATACTGCATACCTTTATCTGTTAATTCAGGACAGCGAAAGGCTGCGTTTGTTTGTAACAAAAGCTTGTCCTTAGCAAGAAGGTTTGTTCGGTGGCGTCAGATCACTCAGAGCAAACTTTGCCAAACTTTAAATGACTGATCGATTTGGGGCGAGTGACGAAAGTCATGGGCTTCTAGTCACCCTTAGGGGTCGACGTTGTTAGAGGTTTGTTCAAAACATTTCCTTCCGAAGCTATTCTTTTACTTTTTTTGTGTAACGTAACGCTTGCCTCTCTGTGTGGACCTTGATACTGAAGGCTTTTTAAATCTCCTTGAAGTTCATTGTAGGACCGAAAGTACAGCGCGCTTGCGTAGAGAGCAAGTCCTGTCGGCCATTTTCACGCTTAGGCGCTTGTGGTGTGCTGGACTTAAACTCAGAATGTAGAGTACATATTTTGTCTTAAGAGTTGCATCTAACTGACGTTTTTTGTTTCCACGTATAATGGTAAGAAAATGTAAACAGGAAAACAAAATACTCTAGCTCTTTATTAGTGCTTTTTAACATTGACTTTTTTCAAATGTGCCCAGGTCACAAATCGGTAATCATTGAATTTTTAATTCTTTAAATTAATTAATTCGTTGTCATTTGTCGTCAACAGATATTCGCTTGCGATGCATTTTTCTTCCGATTATTGAAAGCTCCTTTCGATAACAATATACTACATTGGTCGCACTCATTATGTGGGATACTGCGAATGCATTATTTCCGAAGTTGTGTTGAAATGCGATTGACAAAGTCACTTCGGAAATGTCGATTTGGTCTTCGAATGAAACCGTCAGCATTGTTTATGCAATTTTCTCCGAGCGGAAAGATTACGAGGAGAGACTATAGATTTCTCAGAGGCTAAAATGGTTTAAGACCATTAGAGGCACAAAGACAATGGATCCGCTCGCACAGCCTTTTCTTTTATTCATTTTTCTTTTCAATCGTAGTCGGACTCCTCTCTTCCATTCCGGTTTTTTTTATTTTGAGCTTCGCTTCTCAAATCTAGGCGCAGCGGATTTCCAGATGAGCATTCGAAAACAGTGGTAAATGGAAATCGTTGTTTCATTGCAAATTATTTGCGCTTTAATATCGAGTTTCTTTGTATTAGTAGACTGCTCTAACAGAAATGATACTGCTATAGAATGTCGTCAACGCACCATGGCAAAGTCATTATTAACGTTGTTGTTTGTAAGATTTTTATTACTTAGGAGTGCCTTAAAATGAACATCAAATGCACCCTCTATGATCCATCATAACTTATTTTATGTCATGATTCTTTCCAGAGCTGATCTTACCTATAGGGCATACTCGGGAAATATGAATTCTTCTTGGTCTTCTCTAACTTTCGAGAAAATACAGTGTCCGAGGCTCGCGTGGGTCAACACAAATTCAATTTTTTTTTAAGGTCGAACAAAGGTTCTTAATAGTTTTATGATGATTTATACCTTCTGCCCTAATTCGTAATTTAACCCATAACCGCCCAAAATATTTGGAGTGAAATTTAGCCTAAGAGAAATTGCAAGGATTTTTTCCATTTAAATATGCAATTTTAAGCTTTGGAAAATGTCTAAATAATTAAATTTCAGAATTCCAGAGGGGTGATATTTTTAAATTGTGATAATACTGAACTTGAGATATCCTCTAAAATATTTCTTTTCTGTTGCCGAACGGCATCGCTGGGCGGCAGTGGGTTAAACTTGGGATGAACTATTGGAGGCATAGTTTCTCTAGTCAAAGTGTAAGACTGTATTGAAGAGACTTCCAAAGCAAATTCAACGGCATCAAGGAAACTTTTTTTGGATTATTGATTGATTAGAATACAAGGCGAGGTATTGTTATGGAGTGACCTACTTTTGTTGTGTACTTGCTTTGATAAGGACATAAAGAAGTCGGATTGTTAATACGTGTGTCTGTTGTTTGCAGGTAAGGATTTTCTGTCAGCACAAGTCTATATCGGATGAGGTCATGTCCACCTGACGGCGGTAACGTTTTAACCCATCAGAGGGTGTGCTTCTTTTGTGCTCAGCTGTCTTTTTAGTAGAAACTCGTTGCACATGCTTAGATTATGAAATTTTGAAAGGCATGTAGTCGTATGAGTCGAAGCCCGTGCACATGTAAGGTATCTCCCCTCGTTCCGCGAATTGTTAAAAACTAACTAATAAATGACTATATTTATGGTTTCATTCCGGGAAAAACTGTGGGGGGGGGGTAAGAATACGGACCCTTTAGGTAAGTGACGATTTTATACGGATAATTTGAACCAAGAACTTCTCAACGATTTTTAACAATAAATTCATTTTCAATTGCAAAAAGATGATTTTCCAGGATTTGGTTTCAGATTTATCGAGAAGAAATGCCTTCTAATCGCAATCAATTGAAAGAAACCTATGCTTAAGCCCAAAACGATGAAATACATTCCGTGCATGATAGCAGATAATGAACATTTATCCGCAAAGGTATGTGTCCACCCCCGCAGAATCCCTGTATACCTCTCCAGTGAAGGGCTTTCATGGAGGGCTTTCCATGGTGGGTGGACCGCCAAGGTGCAGTTGCTTTTAGGCGGGGAGAATGCATGCTTGTCACGTAGTCGGCTCGAGTGGCATTCAGACGCGCGGCTAAATGCACCGTCGTGTCGGCCACTCCACGACATGTTGGGAATTTAAGTAAGATTAATGAATGTCGAAACCGTTTCTTGAAAGCGAGCGCTACGAAAGTTAAACGTTTTCCTTGACATTTCAAAGTAATAGTCCCGTGTACAAGAAAACTGACGTCTCATCTTGGACATGTAAAATAGGTTCCCTGCATGTAAATTTCTATATCACTGCTATTCCTTTTTTTCTTGTCTTTTCTGTCATCAGTTAACTTCCGAATGAGGAATAACACCTTTCGTTTCATTAAAAGAGAACCTTCCTTTGCCGCTCACCGCCACGATAGCCATATTAATTTCCCAACCTAGCACCGGATTTCATATCACCGCTTCTGTCATCATACCTATATCGCAGTTGTCTTCGACATCCTCAAAAGCGTCATCTGTCATCACGTTTATGAACCGTCACGATCTTCCCCTCGCGCCATATCTTCCATCAAATCGAGCTTTGTTATTCTTGATGCATCTACATTCCCATTTTCGACCCAGGAATACACACCTGTTTCATCGCATTCATCTTCGCCTTCATATCTAATAACATGATATCCATCCACAGTTGGGCTCTACGTTGTCTTCCTCCCCATCCCAACGCATACTGTTCATTATCACTTCTACATACGACCATCACTTCATTGGTCGAGTTGCAGTAAACGCGTTCATATCCATCCTCACCATCAGTATATCATCCATATACACTGTGGTCGTTCCACCTCATCTGTGTCTATTTGCCGCAATCCACTGGAGCGCCAATCCTCGAGTCAAGTCCACATTTGCCCTTTCAACCACTTCACCACATCACATTCGCTTACCTCCATCACCTCCGCTTTCCTAAGCCTCCAATTGACTTTTTCACTTGATCAACGTTGGAGATGTTGGCACCGACATCCGCAAAGAAGCACGTCATTCCGAGGATGTTTATTCTGAAAATCGACGACTGATCTCGTTTGTACGTGATGCCAATCCCAGGAGCGTCTCAAGACGTTTAAACGCTGACACGCGATACTATAATTGGACGCAGGAATCGAAATTGGGCGGCTCCGCGGTTTGCAGGAGTCGAATCTGAGATTATCTCCAGTGTAAATAACGCTTTCCTCATACAAAAACAAACTTTCTTTTCAAAGAAACATATTTAACGTGCCTGAGCCTCCTTTGGCTCGACTTTACTTCAAATGGAGTTTACTCGGCATTTTGTCAGAATTGAAATTTGTACGTAGCTTTCTTTGGCGGCCTCGTCTTCTTATCGATTTTGACTCCAATTTGCATCGTTTACGATTCCATTTCCAAGCGCGCTGTGAAGGAACCTTTTAGGCTACCTATGCTTTTCATTATAAAAACATTTTATAGCAAAGGGAGACACATCGCGTATCTTTATCCTGGCCTTATATGACACTCTTCACCTTCACCCCTATAAAATTGCTTACACCTGGAAAAAGAGCTGCGTGCACAGCTTCCTTCAAAGAGCTGACTTGATATTCGTTCCCCATGATTTTCGGAAATAGTCTCAGTATCAAGGAGTACATTTGCTACCTTTTGTAAGATCGTTTTCATGATCGCTATCTTTTAAAAATTAAGTATATCAAAATTGTTAATCTGAAAAATAACATTAGAAAAATCGATCCAAAATATGCAAATTTTACTGGGAGAATTTTCATAATCTGAAAACGCTTCCAAAAATTCGCGATCCCCATATCAATGCTGACCTCACACATTGATGAGAAGTACTTGTTTTTGGCAGTCCCATGGCAGGTTTTGTTCACGACATCACCTTACAGTTCGGTTACTTTCCAACGTAGACCCTAAGGCCGATCCATAACTTTATCAAACAAAAGCCGTCGCCCTGCCCTTTCGTTTTACATGGCTATGGCTCTTGATTAGTCTATTGTGAAAACTTTCCGCGGGTTGGAACCAACTTTTTGTAATACTCGAAGCTTGTGCGCTCAGATCAACCCGATGTAGTGCGACCTGAATTAAGTATTCTTTTGTCAAATGTCGTGATAGACGTTGGCAATGAATTACCAGCAAGGATGTAAATAATGTATCTTCTACTTTTTAGTGCAGCTAGTTCAGCCAGTGCTTTAACATAGCAGCTCTCTTGTTCCGCGCGATTTCCGTATATTGTTTGTACCTCAACCAGTGACGACACTTCTTTTGAAACGGTGTGAAGCACAGGGCAGGGAGAGCCTGGATATGGGGACTAAACGGAAAGAGAAAGATGTCACTAATCAGGATGAAGAAGGGGAAGGGGTTCGACTGCATCGTCGTGTGATATAGTTACGAATGTATTTAACGATTCTTTTTATAAAAATGTGGCAAAAATAAAAGAAATTCATTAACTTTTTATCAGTTATAATTAGGATTGCCTTAGTTC
>Ga0058701_10000701_pt1 | contig 22503 bp, 17 predicted proteins | sample AgamicOrMae_FD_97039 | JGI IMG/M metagenome (GOLD analysis project Ga0058701, IMG submission 97039) | Agave microbial communities from Guanajuato, Mexico - Or.Ma.e | ecosystem: Host-associated > Plants > Phyllosphere > Phylloplane/Leaf | place: Guanajuato, Mexico | collected 2012-06-04 | reverse complement strand
GCCTTGTGCCTCGCTTCGCTATCGCTTCGCTCGGCTTGACGACGGAGGGTAGCACCAAATTTAAACTAAAAGGTTGAAAATGCTACCTTAAAAAATTACAGTGTATATCATTTATCATTGTGAAATCATCCCTTTTCACCTTGATCCTAAATTTCGCTCTATTTTTCTCCTTGGCTGTGGTGGTTTGAAAAGTGCTGTGTGTTCTCAGAAACGGTTCTCTGCGCTGGGCGGGGAGGCTTGCTCCCAGGTGGCGGTGCGCCTCGAGGGCTGCTGCGTCGACGCGGAGGCCGCCCTCGCCAAACTAGTCAGAGGCGGGGACCCCAGCGTCGCCGCCGCCCTGGAGTGCGTCATCATCACGGCGCTGACGGGACTCAACAAGCGATTCCTCATCATCGAAGCTGCCGCGGGAGGTATGTCTCCCAATCACTGTCTGAATCTTACGGCGCACCAACAACCCCAAATTTAGCCCTACCAAGAATTCAACACAACCCGAAACATATCACTTAACCTTCTATCTGACCTCACCTGAAATCTGACCTAACCTAAAATCTGAACTAGCCTGGAATCAAATTTACCTTAAGAGTCCAACCTCAACTCAAACCTGAGCAAGCCTAACCTGACCTACCCTATCCTAACCTAACCTTACCTAAAAATTTACGTATACTATCCAACCTATCTAACCCAACGTATCCTGAGGAGGTGTGATAACTTAAGCTAAGAAACTTATTTGTTCAAAGTGACCAAGTCTAATTTAACGTTGTGCTCAGGTGCTGGAGACTGTTTGGTTGATCTGACCCGCGAAGGAGACTGGTTCCTGGATGATATGTGCCTGATGAGCAGCATGATCGTCAAAATGTCGTCGCTGCTCGCCCCTCCCGCCAAGGACTCCCAACTTGATCTTGCCCTCAAATGCCTTCAAACTGCTCACAGTATCTACAGTGGACTGCAGGTAAATAATTAGGTTAACCGAGCGCAAAGCCAACTTACGCAGGAACATATTCGCGATTATTTGGCTGTTTACAGCGGCGTGGTCTTTTTACTGAAGGTTAACGCAAGGAAGGTGTTAAATTTCTAGCTGTGTACCTTGCGGTTGTTTAATTGAAAAAGGGCTTGAAGTCAGACCCATTGGCGAGGTTCAGTTTGTGTTGGTACTACTGATGTATTAAGATAAGGAGAATCTCCCGCGTTTCAGTCGATTTCAATTATGTTTTCATCCTAAAGTCAAACTTTTAAAAAAAATCAGCGATTGACACCCTCGACTGCACAGTCGCGAATGAACGTCCTTCACGTTGCATCGGTAGTCCCTTTGCAGGGGTCGGGAACACTTCGATGGCTACAAATGAAACTAGTTGAAAATGCTCGTTCAAGAATGTACTAATTCCTATGGTTATAAATTGCAAGTAGTGGTTCTGAAACAGCATTTTCAACTAATACAGCTTCATTTCAAGCTATTGACTTGTCTATCGTGAGCCAGTCCTCAACCTCTTATCAATGAAATTCGCCTATTTGTAGTCGATGGGGCCCCCTTATCAAAAAAGCCCGATTCCAGGAACTCTCTCTTGTTTCCAGGAATTAAACGTGAACTTCCAGTCTATAATCCTCCCCGAGTCCGTGGCCGCTCTCCAGACGCAGGAGCCGACGGTCGTGGCCATGGTCGGCGACGTGTGCGCCCTCGTCGAGTCCAGCCCCATTCCCATCGTGGAGCTTCTCGACCGCCTGGAGATCCACCTGCGCTGCCTCGTCATGGGCATGGAGTCGCCTCACGCCGAGGCGCAGCTCCACGTCGCGCACCTCCGCAAGCAGCTGGACGCCCTGCTGGGCTCCGCGGAGAAGGACGCCAAGGGCGGCCTCTCTAAGGGCGGCTCGGACGGGGACAGCACCGAGTCTGCCTTGACAGCGGGGCAAATGCTCCTCATGGGCTTCAACGGCCTCTTCGACAAACTGCAGCTGCAAGGGCAGGCGCTGGCAAACACCTTGGCGAGGATCGAGACGCCCTCCTCCTGGAGAAATGTTGACCACGTTCGGGATGCGAAGTCACTCGCGGTTAGTAAAGTAGATTTAAACTTGAATTGTCCGAAAGTCTTTGATGAAAAAATTACGATTTGAACATGTAAGATAGTGTTTTATATCTATTCGCACGCATACTTCCATTCAAAATACGTTGAGACTTCTGGACGCACGTTGAAGTGTCTCCGTATAAATGCGTTTTTATCAAGAGCTCACCTCCTTTTTACTTAAAAGTGCGGGCGTGACTGAAAATCACGTATATGTATTGAATTTAAGAACTTTGAGAGAGTGGCTTTTTTATGAATACTTTTAATTCTAAGTTGAGAATTCACTCATAAGTGAATTTGGCAAGGCGTGACAACTCATGATATTCAGTGTACTAAAGGCCTTGATATCCGGCTGATATCCGGTTGATCCTTAATATCCGGCTGTTGGATTCGGTAGAAACAACTGTTTCAGCGAATTTTCCAGTTTTTTACTCTGTGACCACTGTCTACTGGTAACAGGCTAATATCAAGGTATATTCAGCAGATATTTTTTGGTATTCTGCTGAAATCTGTCAGATATTTTATTGAAATTTAGTCAATTTTCTCTTGATATCCGTTTATTACATCTCTGATATCCGGCTGATATCCTGATATCCGGTGTACAGATTTCCAGCAATGTGTTACCCCTTGAAATTTGGTATTGTTCGACGATGTCGCTTGACGCTACTGGACGGTGATCCTTGAATTATTTTGCGGCAAACGAGGTGGAAACGGAGATGTTTGAGAAAGATTCCGTGGCGTCGTTGTTGCAGGCGGCGGTGTTCGACGAGACCACGCGCTCCGTCCTGGAAGACATGTTTTTAATGAAGCGCCTGCTGACGATGCGCGACTTCTTCGTGATGTGCTCCATCGTGGGGCGCGGCTTCCGCGGCGAGCCCCTGGAGCCCTGCGAGGTCCTCCCCGCGATCCTGGTCGACGACGAGCGCCTCAACAAGCCCGTCAGACGGTTCACCGCCGACTACGTCAGCCGCCAGCTGCTCGGCGTCATGTCCCACACTCTCGCCGTGACCATCTGCATGCTGCTGCAGCGCGTTGGTCTCGATATCACTGGTAATAATCTCAAGATAATCTTTTTTAGGTGTTGCTATTGACCCGACATGCATTAGTAAAGGGATATTCGAACGCACGTAAGCAACCTAATGCCTTTCAAATGGGAGGTGACTTGAATGCACTGAACCCAACCTAATACATTTCAAATGGGGCAGTCGGGTCAGTAGACACTCCCGTTTTTTTTAAGTACTTGTTTTATTACTTTAGTGGGTTATCGGGAATTCTATCGCTTTAAACTTTACGGAGTGGTTTCGTAAGGGCTTCTTTCAAGTTTTAGAAATGCTAATGGATCTTTTTGCTTCATATTGTGTGAGACTGGTCTCCGACGTTGAATTTTTGCTAGCTTTGGAAAAAAAGAAGAAAAAAAGATGAAAATTTACATAAATTCATGTGTTGAAAAATATTCCATTTTCGTTTTTGAAGAAATTACCCAACATGTTTTGCTTTTAACTGTGCTATACCTATTTGACAGGCATCCCAGTGCGACAAATTTTGTCTTCAAAGGCCTTAATCCTCTAGTATAATTTATTATCAACGTCCACGTAGCGGTGTGCCCCCCTCTTAATCTTAATCTTCTGTGGAATCCATGGATCATCTTTTATAAGAAAAAGACAATCTGCGTTGAAAAATGATCAAAAAATTTTATTACGTATTGGAGGACTTGTTTTACGCCAAATGCCACCTGTACTCACAAGTATCCACGTCAATTACTATGGACCAATCATTTTAAAAATATCTATAATGGGCTGAAAGGAACGTTTGTGTTTTCAGTCGAAGTCGAACAAAGGGACATCGGTGCGGAGAGCAAAGTGCCCTTGGACGAGCTGTGCCACAAGGCGGTGGAGCGCTCTCTGGGGGCGAGGAGCGCGCCGGGCGTGACGGCGCCGGGCCTACTGGCGCAGGTGTCCGCGTTGGTGTCCGCGCTGGAGGCCGCGTGGCGACGCCGAGAGGCGCACGCCGCCGTGGCCACGGCCCTCGAGCTGCACTCAGCTGCTGGACGGAGGCTGCAGCTGGAACTCACCACATATCATTGGCTTCATCATGCTTCGCTTCAAGGCATACCTGGACTCTCTCCACCGCCTTTTAGTAAGTAGCGGAGAGGAGAGACATTCAGAATGTTTTCTGAATCGGAAAAGCTTACCACACTTTGTCGGAAATTCCTACCCCCTTGCTACTCTTGAAAACAAACTACCTGAATTTTAGATACTCATGAGTTTGCTCACACGATTTGCAAGACCGGCTGTAGCTCCCAAACTAGAGGTCGGACAAGGTCGTACATGGGCGCAATCGATTCCTCTCGTCAAAATACGCCGATTGCGACCATGAGCGACCTTTTTCGACCTCGGGTTCGGGAGATAAACTACCTGAATTTTAGATACTCATGAGGATTTTTTTTGCAGGCCGCGGATCGTTTATACACGAGCTTCAACTTCAGTCTGCTGCGCTAATAATGCTTCAACCTCGCTTTACGGAACTTCGGGAAAGATTCAACACGTTGGTGGCCAGTGTGGAGCAGCGATTAAGATGGGCGGCAGGCGCAAATCCTGCGTTAAACGAGGTACGAATATCGTCACGATGAGCGGAATCATTTAACAACACCTAAAAATGGTCACGCACTGTTTTTTTACCCGACAATTCTGACAATGAGTATGCTTAAAGCTGGGTTTCCATGCAAGCAGTTTCGTCGGCGCGGCACACAGCGCAGCCAATGACCTTGCACGGCGCTGTGTGGCGCGCAGGAAGGCTGGCCACCGATTGGCTGCGCCGTGCCGCCGGTACCGCTCGCATGGAAACCAAGCATAACCTAAAATGTTTTTTCCGCTTGTTCTATGAAATCCCCTCACCTAACTGCGTGCCTCTTTAATCGCGCGACAATTCTTCATTGGGAATAGAACACAGGCGTTCAAGTCTTTTCATCGAAGCGAATGCTCTTTATTTTTCGTAGGTTATGAGTGCTTTCGAACACGCCGTGCGTAGCCAAGAAGAGAGGTTACAGCACGACCACCGCCTTGCTAACATGGTAACGACCACGAGCAACGCGGTGGTCCACCACGAGATGCTGCGAGACCTACCAACGCCGGAGGGAATGGCTCAAGATACAACCTTCTTGCAGGTACAAACATCACCGCTTAACCTAAACTTCACTTTAGAAAATGGGTTTTCATCAAACGCTTTGTTTCATTTCAGCTTGTGGACAAATGTGAACAAAGTTGCACAGCCTCGGATGGTGAGAGCGCCGTCTTGACCGCTGCAGAAGAAAATTTGGTCCAGCTCGTACCTGTCGAAGGACCTGTTGACACGGCGTGGATCTCTAAGGCCGAATTAATCATCTCAGGTGAGCAGAATTCGGCGTAAAAGTTTGATACATACTTCGGTTCACTCTTCTCAATTCTCTCTTATTTCAACCTTAAAACTTTTGCTTCCTCTCCAGACAATGTGAAAGTCCTGCAACTAAAGAAAAGTCAGCTGCAGGAACTCGTGCTGTCGACGCAAGAACGAGTCAAAAGCCAGGTCAACACGCTCCGCAGCAGTTTTGCCGCACATTCTAGGTTGATGGCTGACGTACGAACGCTGATGAAATCCATCGCCAAGGTGGGTGAAAATTAGAGGAGAGTCAGAGTTGTGAGGTTAGGAAACGATTTTAACTTGTGTTTTGCTGCAGTTGGAGGAGGGATCCACACCTGGCCTGGCAGATTACCTGGTCCGTTATCGGTCGTATACTGAACAGCTGTGCACCCTAACGAGACAACTAGCTGTAGAAGAGCTTAACTCCAGTGCAGTGGGACGTGCGCTCAAACAAGTAGATTTGCTCATTGATAGTACTAGTAAGTATTCCATTCGGTAGCTCGGGTATCTTTCAAGGGGGAAGACGTATGCTTATAAGATCGTTGATTCTCTCATTCAACGGATTTCCAAGCCTAATTTCAAGGAATAAAATGCGCTTTTCGCTGAAAAAAGTCGGTTAATTTTTCTCGATAAAAATCGGCGAACTTCTTATCCAGATTTTTTTTTTCATAATAAGGCCGTAGTAAGAAGTTTATGCGATTGAAATCAGTTCATGCTTGTTTTTTTAAGTTAGAGTTTTTATGTCAATAAAATTGGAGAGATTTTTTTCTAAAAAAGAAAATCGTCTAAAAACCTCTCAATAATTCGTTATTTTAAAGAAAACTTTCTTCAAAGTATCTTTGTGTACAAGATTTAAAAAGAAATATTGTTAAGTAATAAAAAAGAATGAAAATTTTCTAACAAAATCGTTATTTTTTATAAATTTTAAAATTTGTCATTAAAGTAAAATCTTTTGTGAAAATCGAAACTGTGGCATAAGTCTAATTTATTCTTTAAGCTCAAATTTTTAATGTCAAAATCCGAATTTCCTCTTTTTAAGTTTGTTACACAGATATCGATGGATGTAAAGATCAAGTGAAGATTCGAGACAGTATTAGATAATCAACTTCGTTGTTTTCAGGTTGTGTGTATGAAGATTTGTTGGGCTTCCAGCAACCGTTAGGTGGCGACCAGAGTGATAAGTGCCACAAAGCAAGGAGACCACCGTTGCTACGTCAACAGAGCGTGTGGATGTCGCCGAAAAAAGGGGGATCCACCACCGCGCCACCCCCTCACTCAGGCAAAGGTTGTTAATCGCTCTTACTCTGTCCCGCAACACTTAATGATAGTTCATCTAATCGACTTCCCTCTTTCAGCTGTCCAAGAGCGCAATGCCTACGCAGTCAGCGTTTGGAGGAGAGTTCGGATGAAACTGGAAGGCCGCGATCCAGATCCGATCCGCAGAGCAACTGTTCAAGAGCAGGTTGGTCTCCAACTCTTATCAGAACCGACAGTTTTTGAGCTCTTGTTTTTCAAAGGACTCTGTAAATGCACTGTTTCGATGGCCACAAGCATTAACCGATTAGTTGCGAGTCGCGTTTTTCGTAACCTTCGAGTTTCAAAGGGGGTTTTCGTAATCAAGTTGCTGCGCGTCGAAAAACGGCCTTCTTTTCTGTCGCTACGAAAAGTTTTATTGTTCGGCCAATTTGCGTTTTGGTGGGTGGAAAGTAGACAATATGTAGGGAAGTGTTCGACAGGGAAACTATTCGACGATGTCGTCGGTGACCTGCACACCGACCTAACAAACAGTTCGACTTTGTCGAAAGGTTTTCCTGTCGAACACTTTCCGTGTCGAACACTTTCCTACAAATCGTCTATAGTTTCCATCCACCAAAACGCTAATTGGCCGAATAATAAAATTTTCTGTAGCGACAGGAAAGAAGACCGTTTTGCGACGCGCAACAACTTAATGGTTTCGAAAACCCCGTTTAATACTCGATGGTTACGATAACCGCGACTCGCAAGTAGTCGGTTAATGCTTGTGGCCATCGATTTCACAGTTGGAAGCACTGAAAAGGCATCCTGGGATGGAAATTACTGTCCGCTTGAATTTCAGGTGGATTACATAATCCGCGAGGCGACGAGCGTGGACAACTTAGCTCTGCTCTATGAGGGGTGGACTCCCTGGGTATGAAGGACCGAAGATCCGATATGTTGGAGTCTGTCACTTGCTGCAACCGGCAGCTAATCAACCAATAATAGCAAAATGATGGCAACGGTAAGCTGATTGTCGAGACGGCGCGCTGAGCTGCATGCGCGGCTAAGCGCCGTTGTTGTGCCGACAGCTGCAACAAGCAACGCAGCGAGAGCGGACGCGAGGCGAGCCTAAGCAACGCGTCGCGGAAGCAGCGCATAGCGAAGCCAGGCCTTGGCGCCGCCACTGCCGCAATTGTCATCGTCCCCCTCCCCCATCTTTGTCGTTCCCGACCGGTTACCGAGCCGCGTCTTGCATCCATCCTTGTTGCTCGTTCGCGGCGCGGCCCGAGATGGGCGGGGGACAAAAAAATCTTATCGGTTATCCGAGTTTTCATCGGGGTCATTGATTTGACTTCCCGCTCCGCTCCGCCTTTACTCGGAGCGATCAGGGCGCTTTGTTCGCCCTCCTGTCAGTCGGGGCGCACTTAATTCAGCCCCACTCACAACATCTATTTGGTCTGTTATGTTTGGAATTGAGTTAGATTTGTCCGCAATCGCCCTCTGTTTTCGTTCTAATCAGGGGAAAATACTCCTTCTGTTTGAAACACCGCTGGCTTAAAAGCCAGCACGACGCCCGTTTTTATAAGACTAAGAACCGCTTTTAATGTCCGGACTTAACATTTATGGCGACGCTGGTTGACAAAGGAAAAGCGTATTCCACATGTACTTGTTTGGTGAAATTTGTAACCCCTAAGAATTCCGTTTTCGTTACCTTTTGGCGATGATTTCATTGGAAACTGGACGAATTTGACTCCGTGACAAACATAAATATTGTAGTAACCAATAAGTCCTTACTACTCTGCTGTTTAAAAGCTCCACCCAACTCACATTTTCTCTGCTCTTCATCTCAGAGATAGTGTGAACCTAAATAGAGTTGATAATTGGTTTTAAGAGCTATTAAACTTTTAATTTTTTTTCTTACGAATTCAATTTTTACGTCATTTAGTTGGGATCATCAGCTCATTTACAGTTCATTTGAGTGATTTTTCTTCAGTACTTTAATTATGCGCGATGTATTTTGCCCAAATAAAGTCTTCGTGTAATCGACTCAATATCCGCCTTCAGTGTTGTTGATGGTTTGGCTGTGTGCTTAAAACAGCGTTCTTAAGTTTTTTGGTTACTCTGCTGGAGGAATTTTTATTTATTCTGAACCCAAGTCGTTTTCATTCATTCCATTAAAATTTCATCGCACATAAATGTCAAATACTTTAAGAGTTTAAGTCCTAGTTCTTATCCTAGTCCGCAGTTTGTTTTTCTTTCTTTCTGCCAATGCGTGTTTAGTTGTTCATCATACACGATGTTTATGGATGACTCACGGCAAAAAATGAATTCAGTACAGATTTAAAAAGTAATAACGTGCCGCGGAGATTGACTTGAAGTACGGTATTTTTGTTCCTGCTGTAGCCCGTCGGAAATATTTTTGTTACTCTAGATGACATTTTTTTTTTTAGTATAGTACCCTTATCTTGTACGATAATGAAACTTTGTGAGTTGAATGGTGACCGTGTTTTATGAATCGGTGCGTTGTTTTGAGTTTCTAAAGTTGCTCATTTGATACATGACGTGGTAACGTCTGCCCCCAAATCTTGGACGAATATTCTTGTTGAATTTTTGTTGAAATGAAACCGCTAACTGTCCGTATCGAAAAAAATTCTCAATTCGGAAAAAAATTGGAGTGTGTTGTGTGTGACATCAAATGTTAAATTTCTCAGGAGATCTCAAAACTTGATCCTCGGAAACTTGTTATTCTTGTGAATAAAATACTGTTTCTCTTCATGGTAACACTAGCCAATTTATTTCTAAGGAATTTTGGCTTCCTTTCTTTATCCTTGTGTATGACACGACTCACAAGAAACGATTGATCATCTCAGATCAAGAGAAAGGTCGGATGACATAAGATATTGGCAGTACAACAAACGAAAACGGTTCCTGTTTTACTTCAACCGTCTTTCATGCTTTGAATTGAATTGACGAAATGTTCCAAGTTTCTCCCTTGACTTTCAGCTATTTTGACATGAAAGAATGAAAAACGTCCTTTAATCAGCGAAATCGTTTTTATTTGGTCGACTGGTAGTTCGCAAAAGGGCGCTAAAAAATCAAAACGAGTACTTCGTTGCTTTTCATGTGGCTCTCACAAAGCTTCGTGCTATTCACGTCCCAACTCCCAAGTGAGCTATCGAGTGTCTTGGTCGTTCGCATATTGCAAGTGTTTACGAACAGCTGCACTGCAAAGGCCTTAACGCGATCGCTCGAACTGATGTTTATCTCCAATCGGCGTATCTCCCTCCCTTCTCCCCCTTCTCTTCTACCGGCACCTTAAGGGCGCCACAGACAGAAAAGCAAGCCGAAGCGAGGTGAGAAGGGGACGCGAATTCCTGAAATTATAATAGGCCACAGCTCAGCAGTTGGGTTCAAATTGATGGTTACAGACTGTGATGAGATTCACTGCCAAAGATAGAGCAGACTCACGACCCATGGACCTTCTCCTCTTCTACGCCTCACGAGTGCTATGTGCATTCAACTGAATCAGGTTAAAAGGAGAAGATACTCGTCTATTTATTTCCCTTTCACCTTGACCCTGACCCTATTCATAATTGCTGGCATACAGGGAATAAAATTATTATTTAAAAAAATAAATCAACGCTACAAAAATCGTTTTCTTTTTGGCATCGAGTAATGAAACTATTTGAGTATAAAAGACTGAACCCAGTTTGTTTTTATTTATTTATTTGGAACCATGCGCAAATTGAAAACGTTTTTTTAGACAGCGTTCTTCATCGGGACTTATCAAATGAATTTGCATTGGGGCATGCACCGCGGACACTACCGCGACGACCCGCTCAAACGGAGGCTTATTTTGAGGGTCAATTTAATCCGGATTCTACCCACTTTGAGCAGCTTATCTTGTAGGGACCTAAAGGGGACCCAAACAAAAGCCTACGGCAAGAAATCAAAGATTTCGGCCTACGATCAAGGGCCAATCAGACTATGCTTTCCCGCCATCATTTGACTTTATTTACGCGGGAGGCGAACTGGTGATAACATCGGTGGGCTGAGTGTTTACTGGTGTTTACGTGCACCTACAAATCTTATTCGCCCGGCAAGCGCGGCAAGCCAATCATGAGGGCCTCCAAGCGAATCCTTCCTGTAGACACGATGTTGGTGTGAGCGTGAGCAACGAGTCAGTGTCAAACGTGGTTAGAGTGCGGAGCAGGCGAGTTAACATGTGGGACGAAGAAAACATTAAGCAAAACGGCGTAAATAAAATACGTGCAAGTAAGTTGATATTGAGCAAGCGCTTTTGCGGAGACATTGTGATTAATTAGCGTTACTCAATGAGTATAGGAAAATTATTCCATCGAAGGTTAAATGCCCCAGTTTGCGTTGCGTTGCAGCTGTTACGTTTTTGCACCGTACTGACTGTATCTAGCAGTTAAAGTTGCAATTTGATTTCCCACTGGACTAAAAATGCAGATCTTTTATTTTGTTTCGTGCAAGCTCATGGTCATTGCTACCCCCGAAGTACCCGATGTGTCAACGAAATTCAGCATCGTCAAATGGGCTTTGTCAGGATAAACAAAACGTGTTCCTTGCTTGTTATGGATTAGATGCTTTAGACTAGTGACATAGAACCGGCGTGCAGAGTAGGACGTAGGACTAAAACGGGCAAAAATGCCCCAAATCCGCTTCACGCTTAATCCATTTTCTCTTCACAATGCTTGAACAGGGACATAAATTAAGTGATATTATGTTTTGGTAACCTTGTGCACCGCATGCAATCCGTATATATTTTCGCAACGCCGACTCGTGAATATTTTGCGACAGCTTAGGCTTAGTCAACGGTAAGACTATGGAGGCCTAACCTTTAAACCGTTATGGAGGCCTAACTTTTTTTTTTATTTCTCCTCACAGGGAGAACATTTGAAGATGTTAGATCCACCATAACATTGAGAACGGACTAAATCTTCAAAATAGACTATGCCGGCGCCGGCGACAGCTTTAGGTAAGAACTCATCTCATTTCCTAACCTTTCAGTCTTTGAAAGGACCAAAATGTAGATTAACGAGATTTAGACGTCGAGAACGATAAAAAGCAGGAAAGGTCAGAGATTATAACCCCCGCGCGGAGGAACAGCGTTGTGTCAACTGAACCAAGTATAGAGATTTAAAGTAGAGAATGAGCCGGGTGTGCATGTAAACAAACCAAGTACATATCAATTTTTGACCTCCGAACCAAAGGAACGGCTAAATTATACCAAAAAGGACACCTTAAAAAATTGTGCAAGCTTCGTTTAATATGCATTGGGTATTACTTGCATAAATGCTTTCCATTTTGTAAAAACATTACGTTTATTACAATTGTCTGCAGTCTGCACTATTTAAAAAAATAAAAAAATCGAATATTTCCGGATTTTTTGTCTGCAAATTTTGGACAATTTTCCAGAGTTTCACTATTGAGAAAAATTCCGATCACGACTTCTAAAATTTGAAGTATGCCCAGTGTCGTAGCCAGCCAGACCACCTCATAGATTTTTCGAATGTTCCTAATAATGCGAGATATTAAAAAATGTCTCAAATATACTTTAATTTTCTTGCGGGTATTTTCGAAATTCATGGTTCGAAAATCTCTTCGACTGAAGCATCATCGTTTACTCTTATTCCTTGTAAGACGGATTGTCAATAGTCGTAAGATACTAGGATTAATAGGCTACTCGCATGCGCATAATAACGTTTGATCACGGAAATGTTCGAGAAAAGGATTCCCCCCATGTATTTCTCTTCGGTTCTGGACAATGGGGTACTTGACCATTTTTTTTCTGAGATAGCCATTTGAAAGAGCTCAAAAAATAATGAAAAAAAGTCCAAAGGAGCACCTTTCTACGATCAGCCGATCGCCCGGAAATCGAATTGAAAGTTGCCTGTGACGTCACAAGGCCCGATAAGTTGTCGGGCCTTGTGACGTCACAGGCAACTTTCAATTCGATTTCCGGGCGATCGGCTGATCGTAGAAGGGTGCTCCTTTGGACTTTTTTTTGAGCTCTTTCAAATGGCTATCTCAGAAAAAAAATGGTCAAGTACCCCATTCCCAAGGGGGCCCAAATTTGAGCTGGCTCGACCCCTCCCCCCCAGCATTTCCCCGTGGCCTCTGCACCTGCGCTACCCTGCACCTGATTTTTTTTAATAATAGAAAAGTCGTTGATTTTCTAAATGTTCGTACTGATTTTAGAACTGTTACATTCACCTTAAAGCAATTTGGAGAAAAAAATTGAAGACGAAAAATTACATTAACCCACTCCCGCCCAGCGATGCCGTTCGGAAACCGAAAAAAAAAAATTAGGGGATCTTTGCAGTTCAGTATTGTCACAATTCAAAAAATATCACCCCCCTGAAAACCTGAAAATTAATTATTTAGGCCTTTTCCAAAGCTTAAAATTGCGTATTTCAATAGGAAAAATCCTTCGAAGTTCTCTTCAGCTAAATTTCACTCGAAATACTTTGGGCTGTTATGGGTTAAAATCGGAGGACTGTGTTCTTAAACACTAAAATGATACTAAAACCATGAACAGATTTGTCTTTAGGATCTATTCCGGGTGAAATAAATTTGTGACCTATTCTGCGAATTTTCAGGTGTGTGCTTCACTCGGCGTAATCTACTGTAATGCGGCTGTTTCCTCTTCGACGGAAGAATCAAGAGGAGACGGTGAAAGCTAAGGTCTACAAGAGTTGGGCGTTCCCGTATTCGTTTTTGCTCGGAACACGACAAATAATGCAGGTAATAACGACTCTGTCTACAGATGGCTTTTTTTTTCTTTTCTTTTCTGTATCAAAGAGGAGACGAATATTTTCTCCTGGGGCCCTGCGCTCGCTGACGGCTGCGCTGCGGGACATAACTTTCATCGTATCCATTATTTGCTACCGCTTTTTTCTTTGCCGGTATTCTGTCATCCCCGTTTTATGTTAACTCAAATATCCTTCAAGATGATTCTGGACTATCCCTGGAAGAGAATCAAACATTGTGAATTTTTACACCATGAAACTCACTAATGCTAACCACGCTTTTTTTTTAAAGTATTTTTTTTCCGACTGAAACTATGAGAGAGGAGCGTCTCATCTCTTCAATTTAAACTTTCTGAAAACGTAAAGTGATTTAGAAGGTTATTAGAGTTTTAACAAGTGAAATCAACTCGCAAGTTCCTGTCCCACAAAGCCTGCATAATATAGTCAAACGAGGCATCTCATGTGAAAGCTCGGTCTTCATAATAGCGCAGTACATGTTGGAGGCTCACTTACAACAATAAGACAAAGGAGAGCAACGATATCGTCGCTCTCTCTCGCTCTCGCGTCGATATATCGATTTCTAGCTACCTGGCCCAAAGTCCCTCTAATACCGTTCGCTCCAAGATAAGTGCCTCCTCTTCTCCAGCGAGATTTTTTTGGGTGCTTTACAAAAAGCTTTCCCAGCCAAAAATGCATTTTTCGACTTTTTCTACTTTAAAAAAAATATTGATACACGTAAAATCCCGGTATTTAAGACGCTGCCGGAAAATTAAGGTAGAACTAGACTGAACGAGAAATATACCAAAGATAGAAAACAAAAAAATCTTTTTTTTTTCTTCAGATTTATAAATGACCTCACATTTTTAAGACTCTTGAAAATATTTTTGTGAAAAGGTTTGATAGAATACTCTGAGGCCAGCAATATTTTTGACTCTGTATTATGAGACATATTCATATCAAGGGCGAAAATAATTCTTCATCTCAGACGGTCTTTTTGAGTTGCTGAAAGTCGCCTTAATTTAAGATTCTTCCTACAGGTTGTCATTATATTGGGATGGAACTGACGTAATAATGTCCACAATTAAGTACCGTTGATAACGCATACCGGTAGATGCGGAATTGAGTCTCGTAACGAATAGTGTATAGTTTAAGGCGGATGGGTAAATGTAATGGCTACGCGAACTATTGGCTATGTGAAATCGCGGTTTGCGATCGTTTGCAATCGCTTGCGATCTCTTGGAATAACTTGCGATCATTCTGATATTGCACTCGATGTTCAGCCGCCGGATAAGTGGATTCCTCTTCGGTTAGTGGCGTGTTATAGGTCATATAATTCGTATTTGTTCCATGAGGAGTGCAGGAATATTTAGAATTCACCGTGTAATTTTTAACATTACGTATGAATAGCACATCCTCTGTGATGCCAACTTTATTATTGCGTAATAGCTGGATGCAACCAAACATTAAATCAGCAAGCGAGTGCACGCATTTTCAACCTCCTTACCCCTTCATGAAAAAAGTTATGGATTATCGTAGCCGACTTTTCTGAGTGTTTCCATCCAAATAGTAGGAAATGCAGCATTAAAATGAATATAATCTTTTTTTTTTTTGTTAAATGACCTTTTGGATCGGCTCGGTCTTTCCGAGCGTCTCACTGCGATCTTCAACGACTTATAGAAAATAAGAGGCAAGTTGACGTGTGCTTTTGTAGCAAGATTTGATCGCAATCGTCAGGGCGCTTACAAAAAGAGGACTAACCCGACTTTGTAGTTACAACACCGCCTTTCCCCAACGGCACAACAGAGTTTTATCACTCCCAAAGCTTCAAAATCCAATAATCGTCTTAGATTCTGAACCATACCAACGCTGTGAAAGATGTAATCTCTGATCTTTTGAAAGAAATCAACTTATTTCGGAATAAGTTCCATTATTTACCGAATGTTAGATTTGATAAGTTTCAATCCAAAAGGAAGCATTTGTTTTGTGAACTTCATCCAAGTGCCGATATTTTGTTCAAATGCGAGAGTTAAATTAAACCTATTATATTTCAGGAACAGGCAGTAAATCTTGATAAAGAAGCAACTAAGGTATCAAGGCATGAGAGAAGGACCAAAGCCTACTCTCATGATCTAGGCCTACCTTCGAATACTTGTACATTAGAAATAATCGTTAGTCGGAGAGCTGACACACAAATAAGCTAAAATGCCAGAGAATCATGTAACTTATTCACTATATACGGGACGCAGATTTCTGAACAACGAAGCCGTACTATCGTAGACAGAAAAAACGTCCCCCCCCCTTCAACTACTTAGACATTGGTGCGTTGCGGTTGCCTACCTTAGCCCGGCATCAGCCAATCACCTGCCCGATTCCGAGCTGAGGTAGGCAACCGCAACGCACCGATGTACAAGTGGTTGCAGGTGGGGACGTGTTTTATTTCTGTCTATGATTGTACGTTCTCGACGGGGCTGAAACATTGCCCTGTAATAAGGGAAATGCTCCGTCTCTTTTTCGGAAACACCTCTATCTCCGTCACATTCTAGACAAACTCCATGTCCTATCACTATCCTACTCTGTAGTAAGTCATCCTTATAAAAATATTGCCCAAAATTAGACATTTCAATTCAAAAAGTTGAATGAAGCCTAGATGTAATAAAGACCGTCATATTTGGTGAAATGTTAAACGCTTGCCTGCAATGATTATGAAGTCAGTTTGTTGGGAAACAATGTGAGAGCGACGTTGATGGATTTCTGCTTCTGGCCGTGTAGCGCAAAACTAAAGCGGGAGTAGGGGTAGCAGAAGACGTGGTAGGGGTGGGGGAGCAGTTCCCCCGTAGGGGTGGTGGGGGAAGGAGAAAAGACTGCTGTTGCCCGCCACTTTTCCGTAAACAGAAAAAGTTTGAGCAAAGCGAAATCGCGTGTAGTTCGCGAGTGTGAAGCCACGGGCCGAGTTGTTGTTCTCGGGCATCTGTTGCTCGTGTTACATTTTGGAATCGTGTGATCTGGCCTAGCAAAGGGGCGCATCTTTCATCGCAACCCGGATGGAAACACACGTGCGACCCCTCGAGTAGCGCTGTCTGTCCTGTCTCTCGTCAATTTACAGATTGGGGGCCCGATTCATCGCATTTTCGCTCTCGTGAACTGTTATTTCGTTTGTTTTGGCGCCCTTTAACGCGTAATCATCGCTGCTGCCAAGTCGGCAGGCATCACTGTTACTAGGCGAACTTTGAATGCGGCTACTTTTATTTGAATCTAATCTCTCCTGGCTTTAACCTAACCTTCTATAACGTAAGATCATCCCTCCTCACCTTTCCCTAGGCCTCTCCTGACTTATTCTCTTACCCTCTACTTCCACCCACTCAGCTAGCCTCGCCTCTCATTAAGTCCTCTCACCTAACCTTTCCTCCTTTTACCTCCTCTGACCTAAAGACACAGACTCACCCTTCTTTTACTTAACTCACCTCTCATGCTCTTATGTCACTTCTCCATCTTCTTTCTCACTTACTTTTACCTCACCTTACCTTTTTCTTTACCTCACCTGCTTTTACTCCACCTTCCCTTTACCCAACCTCCCCTCCCCTCCCCTAGTTTAACCTTACCTCGCGTAACTTAACCGACCAACGCATACCAACGCTGAACTTACCTTACGCTTATCTCACTCCCCCCAACAAACCTGACTTGAGCTTAAAATTCTCGATCTAACCTTACCCGACGAACACTTTCCTAATTCACCTTACTTTATACCATATAACTATCCTAGCATTATTGTTTTAGGCCTACAAATCTGAAGGGGCACCAAATAACTGCATAGCATTTCTTTTTTTTTTAAAGTTACCCCACCTCGCCTACTCCCCGCTCCGTTCCCTTTCATGTCCTACATTCTCCCATACCTTAATTAGAACGATGAATTTTTGTTCGTTCTTTATAAAAACTCCTTGAGGGAATACTGAAAATTTGAATGTAGATTAACAATTACATTTTTTTAGCGGTTTGCAAATGAAATGGCTCGGGACATCAGGCATTACTATTTGTGAAACTGGTGACCATAAAGGGAATGGGCATTGCCAATGGTATAGCCGAAGAAAAACGGTGAATAATATTTTTACGCAACTCTTGATTTCGCCCCCTCTTCCCTCGTAACGCCCCTTAACGATGTACCTTAAGTTCCTCCCAGGAGCGTTGTGTACTCAAGCTAATGGATAGACGATGTGGATGGCCCTTAATGCAGGCGATAATTCTAGCATCCGGGTATTAGTTTTTTTTCATGATTGTTATTTTGTTGTTTCTTTTTTTTTAAGTCATTGAGTTGTTAATCTCTGTTTAAGTCGTATGCGATGTGTGAACTAACGTGGACCAGGGTTATTGCCCCCCCTCCCCCGTCTTTCAAGTAGACATTTATTTATGGAAAAAATGGCAAACATTAGCATGGTAAAGTAAATTTTTTAAATAACTTATCAGTAAAAAAGACTAATAAGCCAAGAACTAAACCGTTGATTCAGGATAGTCAATGCAATTTGATAAAATTTAAAAATTTACTTCAAATTAATATTATCAAATCAATAATCTCCTCTTGTCGACAGTAGGACATTTAAGAACCCCCCCCCCAAAAAAAACGCGATTTTATTGTTACGTGAACACTTACCGGTCACCCCCAATTTTACCAACTCCCCATGTGAACAACGTGGACTACTTGGGGACCCCCTCCCCCCTAAAATAGTCCACGTGATTAATGGACGACCCCCTACCCCTTCTTCACTGAGGCCGAGTGAATCCCAGTGCTGCCAGCCTTTTTTGCCCACCGCAGATTCAGCCTTATTTTGGACTTCACTGTCTGAAACTTTGTCTATCCGGAAGATATCCTAAGATCCCTTTCGCGGATTTACAGCGTTCTCCTATTTCCTGGCCGCCGCCATGGCAGTACCGGCGTAGTTGCGTTTATTTGTAGAGGGCGGTCGAACTAACTGATGGAGACAACGCTTGCTGACATGAAGCTCCTTGAATGACCGGAAGTTCTTTCTGTCACCTTTTCAAGAAAGATGCCACAAACAGCCGTTTTTCGATCCTGAGACTTCCGACCTGGCGCAGAAATTCGAGTTCAAAGTTTCAAATGACGTTTTGAAGTACAGCGCCTTCCCTTTAATAAGTTTGAAGCGAACAAAGCGGCAAGAACAAAAGCATCCCTTTACAAAGGTGTTGACCTTTGACCAACACTGATGGCTTTGCAATGTTCCGGTTCGACAATTTCCTAATGGTTTATCGTAGAGGACTCACAATTAACAAATGGCCAGCGAAACAACGAGTTCCGAAAGGGCGCTTTTCCCGCATGAGAGAACTCGTTTGCAGGTTTTCAGCGACAATAAAAATCGATCTTATTAGTAAAGTGCCGCCGGTGTGTGTTCAAAGTTGAACTTATTCGTCAAAATAGTTGTGCCCTAACGGAAAGCACTCTGTGGGGAGTTGGCACGGAAGGGGGCACTGGCATCGGGGGTGAAGGCCCGAGCGGCGGCGGAAAGAGCCGAATTGGGCAAGCGGCGCGCGGCGCGGCTCGGCTCGGAGGGCGCCAGTTACCGCTCTGCTCGTTGCCGCGTAGGTCGGCCGGTCGGTGGCGCCGCGCCGCGACGTCGACGTGCACACGCGCCGCCACGGCACGCCAGGGGAGCGGGCCCCGCAGGGCTGCGAGCGTGCGGGTCTCGGCGAGGGCGTCCCCGGCGCACGAGGCCATGGACATGACGGTCACCGACGAGCTCTTCGCCGCCGCCCAGCGCAAAGTGCGCTCGGCGTCCGTGTGCGCCCCGGCGCTGTCTAGTATGGAGGCCATGGCCGCGGGGGCGTCGTCGGGAGCGTCCGCGGGCGCCGCCGGCGCGGCCACGCCGCTGGGCCGCCGCCGCCGCCCCGCCACGCGCTCTCAAAGTGCCCGGATCTCGAACAAGCCGTCGGTGCGGCGCCGTCCCAACGCGGCCGGCGGTGCCGGTTCCGCCACGGAACTGTCCGGCTCCAACTCCAGCATGCGGTCGGGCACCTCGGAGCCCCGCCTCAACGCGGACTCGAGCACCCCGCTGATGACCGCCTCGGGCTCGAACACACCGGATAACGCGTCGCCCGCGGGCTTTCGCCGGCGGGGGCCCTCCCGCAGGGCCACGTCCATGCACTACGCGCACACGGGCAGCAGCCACCAGCAGCAGCACCCCCAGAGGAAGTCCACCGCCTTCCTGGACGTCCCGGACTCGAGCTCCAGAGGACCCGACGAAGACGAAGACTCGTATCGACTCAGGTCTTTTAGTTTCACGTCCAAAGGTAAACAAACAAACGTTTCTTCCATCTGCTAACCGAGATCTCCCCCATCCTCTCAACCACGGGGTCTCCTATAGTCAATCTCGCGTTAATTTGCTGACGTAAGACTCGTTAGTGTGTTTAACTTCACCCTTTGTCTGAAGCTCATGTTCAAAATTCATAATAACAATTAGGCTCCATATAAAGTTAATTCGCTACAGCTAAAAATATCTAATAGTGGCTTTTAGAAGAGAATAAGAAAACTCCATGTTTCGGGGAATATTAGATAATTTGGAAAAATAAAATAAACAACCAGATAAACAATCGTTTTTTAACTCCGTGACCAGCTTGTTACATTCAAGCTGGGTTAATTCACTTCTGTACTTACAGTTTAGGATAATGTGGGTCATTATTTTCGCGTAAGATAAACTTGGAACATCCCTCATAATCCTCGTCGTCCTGTATCCCACCTAAAACTAGATTGAACCTTTTTCGACCCAATTTAACCTAAGCTACCTCATAAGCCAGGCCATTTTAAGCAAAGACAACTCCAGTGAGGTAAAATGTCGATCAAACTTGACACAAAGCTTGGCCGAGGGCAGTTCTATAACGAGTTTTGTTGCTGAAAATCGGGATGAAGTAAGATGGCATTAATCGAAGTCGGCTGTTTGGAAATAAGCTGATAATGCCGATGGCCAAGCGAGCGACCGCTTTCCATGGCACATAGCCTTTGTTGCGTGTTAACACCAACCGACCGACTGAGCTGCAGACCGAGCGACCACGCTCGCTTTATTTCCAGCTAAATGATTTTTTTCCCCAGATTGAATTTGTGGGGGAGGGGTGCAGCGAGTGCGAATCTCATCCCACGATTCAAACGAATGTCGATCCCATTCAACTTGACTTAGTTTAGGTGATTTACAAGTGGATATTCGAGGCGGGCCACCTGTGCCAGTGACGAGTGGGGACGGGATGTTTTGATTGGACATCGCGCAGTTCGAGCGGCACGCCGCGGGCCGGACCGAGGTGACCGCCCAGCCGTCCGAGCCGAGCTCGCGGTATAAACAGCTTGACGAATGCGACTCGGGGCAGCCATTCCCATTTCTGCCGCAAACATGCCGTTTATACTGTATAGCAGGTTAACCGACCCTGCTGTCGTTTTGTGGACGCTCGAAAATGGACACTGTTTCCTTTCGGATTGACTGCGGCTTTGCGGAAATCTTTTGTGCGTATTGCCGATGTGTCGGATTAGCAAATAATGCTGTTTTTAAAGGGAAATATCGAGATGGGCCGATAACACAACTTATCGTAACGTAAACCTGCGAGAGGTGGTGTCCGTCGAAGGACAGATTTGGGTAGTGACAACCTGGCTTGCAGTTCGCTTATTGTGATTTTTCACTTGTACTTTATCAACCGTATTTGACGTAGCTTACCTTAGTCTGCTCTAGCCAAGCTTTACTGTACTATAATCAGGCAAAGCTTATTCCAACTTGTCAGCCGAAACCTCACCTAGCCTGACTTCCCCTAGCCTGACCTTACCGAACCTCACACCTTACAAGACCTCACTTAACTGTACCCCACCCAACTGGACCCCACCTAACCTCTCCTTACACTCTGTTTGAATCAGTGAGTGTCCCTGAGAGTCAGTGAAAATTCACTGAATTTCAGTCAATTAGCATTACTGAAGAAATTCAGTGATATTATATTGACTTGTACGGTTTTCAGTGAATTTTCCCTGAATCTCAGAGACACTCTTCAAATTTACAATGTACCTTGCCTAACGTCACCTAACCTCATCTCGTGTAACCTGGCCTTATCGCGCGTGACCCAAACTGACCTTGAATAACCATAAGGAAATTTAAGCCAAATTATAATCGCGGAGAAAATCTTGCTTCCGAGAAGGCTTAAGAGTTTGTGAGTTTCGAACGATAATTATACTCGCCTTGGACAAAGTTACTCAGTTTTCTATTTACATACGATTCCTTAAGTACCCTCTTTTCTCTTAACACTTACAGAAAAAGACCATTTAAAAACTAGTCGTTGCTTTTTTCATCGACAGAAACTGCTTTTTATCATAAAACAGCTTATGAGGCTCTGTGAAATTTTCTTGATTTTCTACCAAAAAATAAATAAATAAAAAAAATCATTTACACGATTAGGAGTATTTTCTATCAGTTTCGATCTTGCTAAGTGCAAAACTTCGACTTTGTATGTCATCACTTTCTGATCGATTAATTTGGTTGCGCGAAGTCGTGTTCCAGTCGTAAGTAAATATCAAGATCGCTGGGAATTGTGTTGACTGGCGTGCGAACGCAAACTTTGTCCAAATATTTTAAGGGTGGTTTGTTTCCATGGTGTGGCGTGGCACCCCGCGTTTTCCACCGACCTGATGAAGCGAGTTATTCTCAACTCTTTGAAGAAAACTTGGTCAGCACGGGCCAACTTTTCTTTGAGTTCGCAGTTCAACTGTGGGCTTAAAGGTAAAAGGTCCATGACACGAATCGGTGCCTGCCCTATCTCCAGCTTTACCTCCTGACATGAAAGTGGAAACGTTAACATTAAAACTGACGAGAGTAACACAAAGCCAGCGGAGAAACAAACGGGGGGCATTCGATAGCGCCAAAAACCACAAGCGCCAACGCCGCAAGCGCCAGTCCGTAACCGCCAAACGAGAAAAGTCTCAAACGCCAAAATTCGTATAGGTTAGGTCAAGTAAGGTTAAGTTAGGTTAGGCTAAGTTAGGTTAGGCTAAGTTAGGTTAGGTTAAGTTAGGT
>Ga0058701_10000700_pt1 | contig 22506 bp, 28 predicted proteins | sample AgamicOrMae_FD_97039 | JGI IMG/M metagenome (GOLD analysis project Ga0058701, IMG submission 97039) | Agave microbial communities from Guanajuato, Mexico - Or.Ma.e | ecosystem: Host-associated > Plants > Phyllosphere > Phylloplane/Leaf | place: Guanajuato, Mexico | collected 2012-06-04 | reverse complement strand
ATTTGGTTTAGAAACGGGAGACTAATGCCTGCAGTGATGGAAGTTGAACACACTACAGGTGTAACTAGTGGTTTAACAAGAATGAAAGGTTTTTTTGATCTTGGACCTGCTCTTCAAAACGTCAGATGGACAATAGTAGCCCCTGATGAGGATCGAGATAAAGTAATCAAAGAAGCCAATCGGGAGCAGTTTAAAGAAATGAATACTCAGTTCTTCCCATATTCTGCTGTAGAAGAATTGTACTCATTATGTGAGCGCAGGAAACCTCAGGGAATTACTGATAATTTTTTGAATTGCTTTATGGAAGCATGTGTACATTAAATTTGAATTTTGAAGAGTCATTTTTGGGAATGCATGACTATGCTGCATGAATCCGCATGATCCCAAAAGGATCGTTTGACCTCCGGCCCGCCAATACTGGCGGGCTTTTTCCTAGGTCATGCAGGTGCATGAAAACCGCAACATAAAGCACGCAGGCGTGGCGGGGCTACGAGCGCGCGCAATGTATGTCTAGCAATCCAATTTCAATTTTTTGCTTAGCAAAAACTAAGAGGATATCATGGGAAAAATTACTGATTAGGCATATTCAATGGGATTAGGTTTAAAAGACGCGATTCAGCGCACTTCTGCATTTCATGATAGGAATCTAAATCGTCTGGAGTTACCGAACGACCATTGTGAACCCGGTTATGTGGCCGTTTTAGCTGCATACATTAATCAGCATAAAATACCTGAAGAAAACTGTCCTTTGCCTAGAGTCTGCTACATGCACGCGATCGGCATGCATAAGGCATTGTGGGGCCAGGATAAGTATGAGCAAGAACGCATTAATGTTGGTAGAAATTATAGCTTAGTGACTGCTCTGCAAAGTGTTGAGGCTGTCGATACGGCTACATCAAGTATTAATAGTTGCATAAGGAAACTTGCTTTCCCTGATCGTCAAGATTACCCCGAGGGCATTACTCAACTCAATCATGTGGTCGGTGAGTTGCATGATAACGTTTGGTCTCATGGCCGTTCTACAGGGTTCTCATTTGCTTTAAAATCTGCTGTTCCGCATACCCAAAGAAGTGATCATTACTTAGAGTTCGCATTGGCCGATTGTGGGATGGGATTCTTGCGCGAGTTGAAGAGAGCTGGGATTGAAGAAATTGATACCCACGAGGATGCAATCAAGTGGTGCATTCAGGAGGGTAATTCATCGAAACATGCAGATTTTCAAGATGATTGGGGGCAGCAACTACCACAAGATTTCATGGGGGGCAGTGTTTTTGGAAAGGGCGTTGCTGTCAAGGAAAAAGAGAATAACCATCAAGGGCTTGGCTTGGCTCACTTGATGAAATTGGTAAATACATACAATGGCCGATTGCTATTAGCAACCGGGGATGTATGCTTAGAAACCAATGGTGGTGCATCACACTACACTAAGTTACAAGTTCCGTGGCAGGGTGTAGCGATTTCATGTAGATTTAAGATATCTGATTTGTCTGTCGATAATGATAATGTTGAAGATGATCCACAGCTTCTAGAAATCATGAGAGAGTTAGGAGGGGACTGATGAATACTGTCATATACAGGTTGCCTGAAGGTGACTTGGCTTCTCGCACTCAAGCTATACCACAAAGACACAAAATCGAAACTTTACTCTTTGAAGGCTATACCATTAAGCTTGATTTGAGTGGCGTTTTGTCTCTATCTGAGTCTTATTCAGATGAGATTTTTGGGGTGCTCGTCGTCAAGCATGGTCAGAAAAAAATCCTCAGTTGCTTGAAGGTGCAGAATGCATCTCCGACGATTTTAAAAAGCATTGCTAGAGTAATACAGCGTAGAAGCAATGAATTAAAGTTATCAAGGCCTGTGAATGATGATAAATCTCAATTTTCATGGGCCTCATGCTAAAAAGCCGCGCAAGCGGTTTTTTTATATTTTAATCTTCTTGTAGTCTCTCTTTCAGCCAGTACATCTTGTCGTGAAAGGCTATAAAGCACTTATGTTATCCCCTCGGAAGCTTCTTTAATAACAGCCTGATTCGAACTAGTTTCGGCCAGTCTTAGCTGTTAATTTTGAAAAAAATCGTTGATTGTGAGGGCTTTGTAATGGATACAACCGAAGAGCTTAACGGAACCTATTTTTACGGCGGCCTTTCAAATCTCAATGCCGGTGAGCTTTTTTTCTGGATTATGGTTGATGTGACTGCCGAGCATTTCACGGGGGCGACAGCTGCAACAGGTAACGTTATGGCAGCAGCTGCGATTTATGCCGGACGTAATAACGTCGCCGTGTCCGGCAAACTCGCAAACGCTACGCCTGGCACTTCATGGGCTTCTGTTCAGTCGCGCAGGCTGTTGCAAAAATACAGGCTGCCTTTCCCGCTACCGACCATAGTTGGAAATCCGTTTAAAATGAAAATAATAATGACAAAAAAGCTAGGCACGTTTGTTGGCAGGACAGTGCCGGTTATTGGCTGGGCCATAGTGGCATCAGACGTGGCAATCATAGGCTGGAAGTCGGTAAATCGTTACAATACGATAGCGCGTGCGGAGGATAGAATATGGTGATTGATGATACTGAAAAAGCTGTATTCGCACTTGTTGAAGAATATAACGGTCATTGGTTTTGGCTGCGCAAGCGTTTCCCCCTGACACACACTACCGATCTGAATAAGGATTTCAGGATGGCACCGGAAGACGCCGCCGAGCTGTTGGAAACTTTCGCGGAGCGATTTTCTGTCAACCCGAAAGAAATAAACTTCGGTCGTTATTTTCCGGCAGATAATGGCAAGGCGGAAAAGCCGCTGACCATTCAGCTGTTGATTGATTCAGCCCGCGCCGGTCAGTGGGCCGATAAATAAAAAAAGCGCCCGCAGGCGCTTTGCTTTTAGATGTATCTTAACTTTCATCATCCAGAACGAGGTTGTAAGGCGCAAACCTGACAACTTCCTCGCCAAGCCATCCGTTTAACTCTTTCATGCGAGCCTGCAGCGGGATGAGTTCGTTACGTACAAATACCCGGCTTGCCTTCTCAACGTCACCAAATCCGCCTGTATTGTTAGGGATGATTCCCATCAGCTGCGGCGGCACACGATGCACGGCCAGCATGTCATCGCGTGACACGTTTTTTATATTCAAAAATTCATCTTTGGCCGCCACTTCTGACAGCGGGATGATCTGAATGCCGTCTTTTTTGCCGGTCGGCGAGTACATAAACAGATTGCGGAAGTTGCCAGGGCCTTTAGCGCTTTTCATTGCCTTGCGCATGGCGTCAACATCTTCCTGATTCTGCGCCGGGTCTGTCACGTACATGATGAAACCGGCATGACTGCCGTTCAGATAATACTTACGGCGAAACAGTGTGGCCGACTCGTTCAGCAGCACGGACGGGATGGCCGACAGGTAACCGGGCAGGCCGTAAACTTCCTGATTAAAGTCAGGCTCCATCAGGTGAAATACGCTGCCTGCCGTAAATTCATAGGGCTGCGTGTTGAGGCCGTACTGCACAAACCAGTAAGTGTCTAAATCCGTGCCGCGCCGCGTGTATTTTGCCAGTGACGGCTCAAGGCTCAAGGTATTGCCAAGGCGTGACGTGCGGCGCTCCAGGTAAGCGTTACCAAACACCAGATAATCCTGCGCAAACCGGGTGAAAGCCTGCTGGCTTAACAGCGGGTGCGGGATGAAGGTACTCGCCAGAATGTTACATTTCACGCTGAGCGCTGAGCTGTGGTGCACAGCCGCGCGGAACGTGCGCGCCAGCCCTTCAAAACTGACGGGCGGCTCATACCAGCGGTCATTGATGACGCATTCCACGTAGTCCAGTATTTCTCGGCGATCCAGCACCGGGATCGGGTCGCCAAAGGTAAACGCCTCTGCCGCCGGTGCGCCCGTCATATTGTCCTGTCGCGGCACGGACTGCGTGCGTGCGCGGTTTCTACGTTTGCTCATTAAAACATCTCCATAATGTTGCGTTTACCTGCCGCCTCGCCCTGCAGCGGCTCGTTAGCCAGTGCGTGCATAACCGCCCAGGCTAAATCCGCGTGGCTGGCTTCTTCGCTGCGGCTGGCTTCGTAGGTCGGGCGGTTTCCGCTGGCCGTGGTGGCGCGGCGGATTGCCATGAATGACTGCGCAATGTCGAGGTGTCCGGCGTCAAACTCCAGGCGCTGATGGCTGATGATGTCGTAAGCCTTGAGCACCAGGGCGTTTTTGACGGTGGGGTTATAAACAAACTCTTTGACCTGCGGGAAAAATGCCTTCACGTTTTCATAGACGCCCAGGCCGACGCCGGTCGAGTCAATGCCGATGTAGGTCACGTTATACTGTTTTGTCAGCGCCTTAATGGCGTCGGCCTGCGCGCGAAAGTCCATTCCGCGCCACTGGTGCCGCTCAAGGATGCGGAACTTACCGCCCGACACGGCAGGCGGAGCGATAACCACACAGCCCGCACTGTCGCCGTTTTGCGTGCCTTTGGCCGGGTCATAGCCTATCCACACTTCGTTATAGGCAAAGGGGCGTAGGGCAAAGGCTTCGAAGTCCTTCCACACCTCCCAGCTGTCTACCATGCACGACTGCAGCATGGTCAGTGGGAACACCGACGCCAGATCGTCCACAAACTCACACATCAGCAGGTTCTGGTATTCCGGCGGACTGTACTCAAGGCGCAGCTGGTCGAGGTCAAAGAGGTTACAGCCACCGCTTACGGCGTCCTCAATCGTGACAATCTGGCGAAACTGGCCGTCGTCGCAGTACCGGCCCCGCGAAAGGTTGCCGTGCGTCAGATCGATATCAACGCGCTCGGCTTTGGCGCGCCCCCGGTTAAACAGGGCGCCAGACCAGAACGGATATGCGCTGTGCGTAAGGCTGGACGGCGTTGAAAAGTAGGTCTGTCGCCATTTTTTATGCAGCGCCATGCCCGACGCCACTTTGCGAAGTTCCTGAAATCTCGGTATCCAGAAATATTCATCCAGGTAAAGGTTACCGTGATAACTCTGCGCGGTGCGGGCGTTGGTGCCGAGGAAATACAGACATGCGCCGTTAGCCAGCGTCATCGGGTCGCCTTTCAGGTCTACGTCAGCCTCGCGGGCAAACTCAATGATGTACTGTTTGAAAACGTGCGCCTGCGCCTTACTGGCGGATAAAAATATCTGATTGCGTCCGGTGGTCAGCGCATCGATCAGCGCCTCGCGGGCAAAATAGAATGTCGCACCAATCTGGCGCGACTTGAGAACGTTCCTGATGCGGTGCTTGTTTCCAGCTTCCCACCAGTTGCGTTGATAGCCGAACATTGAGGCGTGAAAAATTTCCTGCAATTTTTCGATCTGCTCGTCGCTGAAAACGTTTTTTTCCGGTGGCGTGCGCGGCCCTTTGTTGCGGTTCGCCACTTTGGGATTGAGATCGGCCTCATTGCCGCCGTTGTTAAATTTGCCAATGCGCGCCTGCTGCACAGCCTGACGGCTTAACAGGTCAATTTCCTTGTAATCCTTCCCTTCTTTGTCCTCTTTCATGACCAGCTGTGTGTAGCGCGCGGCAGTGGTGAGCTGCATCTGGTCAAGCGGGCCATAGTCGCCCCACCTGTCGCGTTTTTTCCAGCTGTGAACGGTTGCGGGTTTCTCTCCCAGCATTTCAGCAATGCGGGCGATGCGGTATCCCTGAAAGAACAGCAGCAAAGCCTGTCTGCGGGGATCGAGGTCTGCGGGGGCGATTATCGTAGTCATGGCCTCAAAATACGGCCCGCCGGTTTCCTTTTCCGCCGCCCGTGATTGTGTGAATTACCGTACAACGTCGCCGCGTTGTTTCAGTACCCCTCTCGCCGCAAACATAGGGACTCACAGAGTTTTTCAAACCGGAGCCTGGCACATGACAGTAGCTGCAAAGCGTTTCCGAATCGGGGTGGAAGGTGCCACTACCGACGGGCGCGAAATTTCCCGCGAATGGCTGGTACAGATGGCCGACGCCTACAACCCGTCGGTTTACACCGCCACGATTAATCTGGAGCACTTAAAGTCATACGCACCAGACAGCACCTTTAACCGCTACGGCACTGTAAGTGCGCTGGTTGCGGAAGAAATCAAAGACGGCCCGCTGGCCGGAAAAATGGCCCTGTATGCCGACATCCTGCCGACAGGTTCACTTGTCGAACTGGTTAAAAAAGGCCAGAAACTTTTCACTTCAATGGAGGTGAATACCAAGTTTGCCGACACCGGCAAGGCGTATCTGGTCGGTCTGGCCGCAACAGACGATCCGGCAAGCCTCGGCACCGAAATGCTGCAGTTCAGCGCCAGCGCTGCCAAAAACCCCCTGGCAAACCGCAAGCAGCACCCGGACAACCTGTTTACTGCCGCCGCCGAGACCGTGATCGAGCTGGAAGGCGTGCCGGAGGAAAAGCCCGCTCTGTTTAAGCGCATTCAACAAATGTTCAGCAGGCAGCAGCAGACCGAAGACGCGCGTTTCAGTGATGTTCATCAGGCCGTCGAGCTGATTGCCAGCGAGCAGCAGAGCTACAGTGCAGCCAATGACAAAGCCGTCAGCGAGCAGGCAGAGCGCATTGTTGCTCTGGAATCGCAGCTGCAGGAAACACAGTCCGCGTTTGCCGAACAGCAGGCCGAATTTAACGAACTGAAAGCGCAGCTGAGCCAGGAAGACGGCCGCAAAGACTTTCGCCAGCGCGCACCGGGCGGTACTGCACCCGCTGCCACCCTGACCAACTGCTAAAGGAGCAGCAAACCCCATGAAAACGACTACCCGTTTTGCTTACAACGCCTATTTATCTCAACTGGCGAACATCTACAGCGTGCCGGTTGCCGAGCTGTCCACCAAGTTTGCCGTAGAGCCGTCCGTGGCGCAGAAGCTGGAAGACACCATTCAGCAGTCAGCCGCATTCCTGACGCTGATCAACGTTATCGGTGTGCAGGAGCAGTCCGGCCAGCTGCTCGGCCTCGGCGTCGGTAGCTCTATCGCAGGCACGACAGATACCAGTACCAAAGAGCGCGAGCCAACCGATCCGAGTGCGATGACCGAAACCGAATACAAGTGCGCGCAGACCAACTTTGATACGGCCATTACCTACGCGAAGCTGGACCTGTGGGCGAAATTCCAGGATTTCCAGGTGCGTATCCGTGATGCCATTGTGAAGCGCCAGGCACTTGACCGCATCATGATCGGCTTTAACGGCATCAAGCGCGAAAAGACATCTGATCGCGTCAAAAATCCGATGCTGCAGGACGTTAACAAAGGCTGGTTGCAGAAGCTGCGCGAAGATGCGCCTGATAACGTCATGGGCAGCGAAACCAAAGACGGCGTAACCACGGCTAAAACGGTCAAGGTCGGCATTAAAGGCACCTATGCCAACCTTGACGCACTGGTGATGGATGCCGTTAACGAGCTTATCGATCCCATCTTCCAGGACGATGACGAACTGGTGGTTATCTGTGGCCGCGAACTGCTGGCCGACAAATATTTCCCGCTCGTCAACAACGGGCAGGACAACGTTAACAAGCTGGCCGCCGATCTGATTATCAGCCAGAAACGCATGGGCGGCCTGCAGGCGGTGCGTGCGCCTTACTTCCCCGCCAATGCGGTGATGATTACCCGTCTCGATAACCTGTCGATTTACTGGCAGGAAGACACCCGCCGCCGCTCGGTCATCGACAATCCCAAGCGTGACCGTATCGAAAACTTCGAATCGGTCAACGAGGCGTACGTGATCGAAGACTACCGCTGTGCCGCGCTGGTCGAAAACATCGAAATGGGTGACTTCACGGCACCGGCCACAACCGGAACGGAGGCGTAATCCATGAGCCTGAGTCCCGCACGGCAGCACCGTTTGCGTGTTCAGGCTGAACAGGCCGCCCTTGAGGGCGGCAGTGTTCGCCACGCCAGCGGCTACGAACTGATGCTGCTGCAACTGACCGAAGACCGCCGACGCCTCAAGGGCGTTCAGTCCAATGCTAAAAAAGCCGAAATCAAAGCCGAAGTCCTGCCGAAGTATGCCGCCTGGGTGGAGGGCATTCTGAGCGCCGACAGCCCGAATCAGGATGACGTGGTGATGTATGTGATGCTGTGGCGCATTGATGCCGGTGATTATGCCGGTGCGCTGACCATTGGCCGCCATGCCCTTAAACACGGCTGGGTAATGCCGCAGGGATTCAGCCGTAACGTGCAGACGCTGCTTGCCGAGGAAATGGCCGACGCCGCCAAGGCAGCGATTATTGCTGAAACTCCCTTTGATGCTGACCTGCTGCTGCAGACGCTTGATGCCGTGAACGGGCAGGACATGCCGGATCAGTCACGCGCGCGCCTGCATAAATCCACTGGCTGGGTACTTACCGAAAATGAGCCTGAGCTGGCGCTGAATCACCTTAAGCAGGCCCTGCAGCTGGATGAAAAGTGCGGGGTGAAAAAAGACATTGAGCAGCTGGAGCGGAAAATCCGCAAAGACAGCTGATAACCGAACGTGCCCACGCGCGGGGCGGCACGGGGTGGCGACAGGCAGCGCCGCATCAAAACCCCGTCCACCGCCCACCTATTCAGGAGCAGTAACAATGGATTTTGTAGCATCCGAGCAGCCCAAGGCTGCATCAGTGCAGTGGCCCGTTGCGCCGGTGATTATCCCCAATAACTCATTCTGGCCGGACATGGATTTGCAGAAATTCCGCAGCGCGATGCGCGTTGACGGCACCGTGACGCCTGACCGGCTTAAACAGGTGGTGCTGACCGCCATTGCAGAAATTAACGCTGAGCTTTACCCGTGGCGTGAGCGGCAGGAAATGAAAGGCTACAACGCGCTGGCCGACGTACCCGCCGAGAAGCTGGCAGGGCAGAGTGTACGCCTGCACCACTATGAAAGCGCCGTCTGGTGCTGGACGCGGGCGGTAATCAACGAGCGTTACAGCGACTTTGACGCCACCGCATCCGGCGCGAAACGCAGCGAGGTGCTGGACGATGCCAGCGCCGAACTGTGGCGGGATGCGCGCTGGGCCATCAGCCGCGTGCAGGATCTGCCGCACTCCGTAATTGAGCTTATTTAATGAAAGTGCGTGCGCAGCAGTATGACACGGTGGACGCACTTTGCTGGCGTCACTACGGGCGCACGCAGGGTCTGTCCGAGCTGGTGTTACAGGCCAATCCGGGGCTGGCGGAATACGGCCCCACCTTACCCCACGGTTTAGAGGTCGAGCTGCCGGACGTTGCGCCCGCAGCCACGGCGCAGACCGTGCAGCTATGGGACTGAATCATGTGGGAAAGAATCAGCACGTTTATCACCTGGTCGATGGCCGTTTTTATGGCCTGGCTGGGCGACTTGTCGGTTAAGGACGTTTCAACGTGGGCCGGGCTGATTATCGGTATCGGCATGGCGCTAATCAGCTGGTACTACAAGCACAAAACCTACCAGTTACTGGCAAGCGGGCGCATCACACGGGAGGATTATGAATCTGCAAACCGTTAAACGCTGCGCCGTCGGCGCGGTGCTGGCCATCGCCGCCACACTGCCGGGCTTTCAGCAGCTGCACACCTCGGTTGAGGGGCTGAAACTGATTGCCGATTACGAGGGCTGCCGCCTTAAGCCATATCTGTGCGATGCGGGCGTGTGGACGGACGGGATCGGCAACACGCGGGGCGTTGTGCCCGGCAAAAGCATTACCGAGCGGCAGGCCGCCGGGACGTTTATCACCAATGTGTTACGCGTTGAGGCGGCACTGGCGCGCTGCGTGGCGGTCACCATGCCGCAGCAGGTCTATGACGCGCTGGTGTCGCTGGCGTTTAACGTCGGCACCGGCAACGTGTGCGGCTCAACGATGGTGAAACTCATTAAGGCAAGCCGGTGGCGCGATGCCTGTTATCAGCTGCCGCGATGGGTGTACGTGAAAGGCGTGTTTAATCCGGGGCTGGATAACCGACGAGGGCGGGAACTGAGCTGGTGCCTGAAAGGGGCGGCAGCATGATGCGCGCCGTTGTGGTGACCTGCTTTGTCGTGCTGCTGATGACTGCCGGGCTGCTGTCGTGGCAGCTGCACAGCGCAAACAGGACTATCGGCACGCAGGCGGCAGAGCTGGCCGCAAAGGATAAAAAGCTGAGCCAGAAAAACAGCCAGCTGATGGCGGTCAACATCCTGGCGCAGAGCAGCAACCATGCACAGACGCAGCTGTATGCGGCGGCTGAGAAAAATAATGCACTGCTGCGCCAGCGGCAGCGCCAGATTGAGGATCTGAAACGTGAAAATGACGCCCTTCGCCGCTGGTCTGATACCCCTCTGCCTGATGCTGCTGTCCGGCTGCGCCAGCGACCGGCCATCACCGGAGGTGAATCTTACCGTCAGTGGCTGTCCCAGAATAACCCGTTGCCAACTGGGGCCGTCGTCGGCGCGCACTAACGGCGATTTGCTGGCCCTGCTGGACGAAACAGAAACCGCCTGGGCGGCCTGCGCCGACAAGGTGGACACCATAGTAACCTGCCAGGAAAAAGACGATGAACAAGCCGCAGTCCTTACGCGAGGCCCTGAATGACGCCATTCCTTACCTGCAGCAGAACCCCGACAGGTTTCACCTGTTTGTGGACAAAGGGGCGTCGGTAGGCACCGCTGCCGCCTCGCTGTCGTGGGAATACCGCTACACGCTGAATGTGGTGATTACGGACTTCACCGGCGATCAAAACCTGCTGATGGCGGCGGTGATGTACTGGCTGCGCACCAACCAGCCCGACGCGCTGCAGAACCCTGACGAGCGTGAGCAGCTTTGCACGTTTGAGGTGGACATTCTCGGCAACGGTGCCTGTGACATCAGCATTAATTTAAAGCTGACAGAACGGGTTATCGCCGAGGAAGTCAACGGCGTGACAGAGGTCAGAGCCGTGCCGGAGCCGGGCAACCCTTTTGAAACGGACGACATCTGGACGGTGAACCGTGGATAATCTGCACGAGGTTGACGCGTGGCTGGATGCGCTGCTGACAAAGCTGGAACCGGCAGAGCGCAAAAAGATGCTGCGCGAGGTGGCACGTGACGTGCGGCAGATTCAGCAGGGCAACATGACGGCACAGCGTGCGCCAGACGGCACCGCATGGGAACCGCGCCGCGTATCGGCCAGGACAAAGCCGGGGCGCATTAAGCGCAAGATGTTTGCGAAGCTAAAGACAGCAAAGTATCTCAAGACAAAGGCAACCGGCGACAGTGCCGAGGTGGCTTTCATTCCTGCCGTGCAGCGTCTGGCCCGCGTTCACCATTACGGACTGCGTGACCGGGTGAGCAGGCGAGGCATTACGGTGAAATACGCAGAGCGACCACTGCTGGGTATAAACGGGGAAACGGAAACCACGATCAGCGATATTCTTTTTCGCTGGCTGGCCGACTGATTCCCCTTGTGTAGTTGACCAGACAATGGCGGGCAGGTGCCTGCCACCATTCATAGTGACAATCTCACACCATGAACGAAAAACTGACCGAAATCATGCGCCTCATCACCAACCTGATCCGCACCGGCACCGTGTCGGAAGTCGATCCGGTTAACTGGCTGTGCCGGGTGAAAACGGGCGACCTCGAAACCAACTGGATTAACTGGCTTACCCTGCGCGCCGGTAACACGCGCACAGGGTGGCAGCCCACCGTTGGCGAACAGGTCATGCTGCTGAGCCTGGGCGGCAACCTCGAAACCGCCTTTGCGCTGCCCGCGATTTATTCCGATGCATTCCCGCCGCCGGATTATTCAGAGAACGGCAGCACCACGCAGTTTAGTGATGGCGGGATTTTTCAGTACGAACCGTCAACCGGCCAGCTGCTGATAAAGAACATCAAAAGCGTGCGCATCGAAGCGGCGGACGGCATTCAGCTGTTTACCGAGGCTTTCGGCGTTGATGCCAGCCTGACGACACTCAACAGCGACGCGGCCATTAACGGCGCAGTGACGCAGGGCGGTGGGGCGATGAGTTCTAACGGCGTCGTGGTGCATACCCATAAGCACGGCGGCGTTAAGTCCGGTAATGACATATCAGGAGGCCCGGCGTGATGTATCTCGGCATGAACCGCGACACCGGCAAAGCGATTACCGATATCGATCATATTCGCCAGAGCGTCAGCGATATTCTGCTGACCCCGGAGGGCAGCCGCCTGGCGCGCCGCGAATACGGCTCCATGCTTTCCGCGCTCATCGACCAGCCGCAGAACGGCGTCACCCGTATGCAGGTCATGGCGGCAGCCTACACCGCACTGAGCCGCTGGGAGCCGCGCATCCGGCTGATTTCAGTGAATTTCACAACGGCTTATGACGGTTCAATGGCCGTTGAGATTAACGCACAGCGTGCCGATGGCTCGCCGCTGGCAATGACCATCCCAACGGGGGTAAACCGTGGCAGTGATTGACTTATCGCAGCTTCCCGCGCCGGAAGTCATTGAGGTGCCGGACTTTGAAACGCTGCTGGCCGAACGTAAAGAAAACCTGATTGCGCTGTATCCGGCAGACGAACAGGCCGCCATGCGCAGCGTGCTGGCGCTGGAATCCGATCCGCTGGTCAAGTGTCTGCAGGAAAACGTCTATCGCGAAATTCTTTTACGTCAGCGTATTAACGAGGCCGCGCAGGCCGTTATGGTGGCCTATGCGCTTGGCACCGATCTGGACCAGCTGGCGGCCAATAACAACGTTAAGCGCCTGACCATCACCCCGGCCAACCCTGATGCCGTGCCGCCGGTTGCCGCAGTCATGGAGTCTGACGACGATTTACGCCTGCGCGTACCGGGGGCGTTTGAGGGGCTGAGCGTGGCCGGGCCGACGGCGGCGTATGAGTCTTACGCCAAAAGCGCGGACGGGCGCGTGTCCGACGTCTCGGCAACGAGTCCCGCACCGGCGGAAGTACTGATTACCGTGCTGAGCCGGGACAACAGCGGGGCGGCAACGGACGATTTACTGAATGCAGTGAATGTCGCGCTAAATGCCGAAACGGTGCGCCCGGTGGCGGACCGCGTGACGGTGCAGGCCGCCGCGATATTCGACTATCAGGTGAAAGCCACGCTGCACCTGTTTGACGGCGTGGCCGCCGCCCCGTGTCTGGAGGCAGCACAGGCAGCAATGGCCGCCTACCTGACCGACCAGAAAAAGCTGGGCCGCAGCGTGCGCCGAGAATCTTACGGGGCGGTGCTGCGCGTGGCGGGCGTGGACTGGGTGGAAATCACCGAACCGGCGCAGGACATCATTCTGAACCGCACGCAGGCGGGCAACTGCACGGCGGTGGCCGTTACCGTTGCCAGCGATAACGGAGGCAAATGATGAGCCAGAGCCTGTTACCGCCCGCATCCTCGGCGCTTGAGCGCAGGCTTGCCGAGGCGTGCAGCGGCATCAGCGGGCTGGACGTCCCGCTGCGCGACCTGTGGAACCCTGCCGCCTGTCCGGTGTGGTTTCTGCCTTATCTCGCCTGGTCATTCTCGGTTGACCGCTGGGACGAGGCCTGGGCGGAAAGCGTCAAGCGGCGCGTGGTGATGGATGCGTTTTACATCCATCAGCATAAGGGCACCATCAGCGCCGTGCGCCGCGTGGTGGAGCCGTTCGGCTTCCTGATCCGCGTGCTGGAGTGGTGGAAAACCGGCGAAGCGCCCGGCACGTTTCGCCTGGATATTGGCGTACAGGACCAGGGGATTACCGAGGAAACCTATTCAGAGCTTGAGCGGCTTATCAGCGATGCCAAGCCCTGCAGCCGCCATCTGCTGGGTATGTCGATAAACCTGCAGGTCACGGGCGAAACCCGCATTGCAGCGGGCAGCTACGACGGCGACGCCATGACCGTTTACCCCTACACCCCGGAAAACATTTCCGTCGCGGGCGGGCTTTACAGCGGCGCGGCGGTTCACGTTACTGACATGATGGAAATCAGACCATGAGCCAGAAATATTACGCCATAGTGACCAACCTCGGTGCGGACAAGATTGCCAACGCCGCCGCGCTCGGCACAAAACTGAGTATCACGCAGATGGCCGTGGGCGACGGTGGCGGCACGCTGCCGACGCCAAACGCCAGCCAGACCCGGCTGATTAACGAAAAGCGGCGCGCAGCCATCAACACGCTGAGCATCGATCCGGCCAACGCCAGCCAGGTGATTGCCGAGCAGGTCATCCCCGAAACCGAGGGCGGTTTCTGGATCAGGGAAATGGGCCTGTTTGACGCTGACGGCACGCTGATTGCGGTCTGCAACACGCCGGAAACCTACAAGCCCGCGCTGCAGGAGGGGAGCGGGCGCACGCAGACCGTGCGCATGATCCTGATTGTGAACAGCACCGACGCCATTACGCTTAAGATTGACCCGTCTGTGGTGCTGGCGACGCGACAGTATGCGGATGACAAAGCGCTGGAGGTGCGCCAGTACGCCGACGGCCTGATGGAAGCGCACCTGAAAGCGACAAACCCGCACCCGCAGTATGCACCGGTTAACAGCCCGACGCTGACCGGCACCCCGAAAGCGCCCACGGCGGCACCCGGCACTAATAACACGCAGCTGGCAAATACGGCTTTTGTGCAGGCGGCACTGGCGGCGCTGGCAGGCGGTGCGCCCGAAGCGCTGGACACGCTCAAAGGGCTGGCCGACGCGCTGGGCGGTGATGCGAATTTTTCCACTACGGTGCTGAACAGGCTGGCCGGAAAAATGGACATTGCAAAAAACGGCAGCGACATTGCCAGCGTGTCCGCATTCCTGAAAAACATCGGGCTGGGAAAGGTGACATTCAGCAGTTCGGATTTTGTTCGTATTCCCGACCAGCCCGGCGGGCTGTTGATCCAGTGGGTAAGCATTAACGTGCCGGACGGATCGGACGGCTCCAACAACAGTGCCATTAACTTTACGTGGAAAACGGCAATGTCACGGCCTTATGCCATCATCGCAGGGATTAGCGGCGCGGTTGCTAACCGCACGGCAAACGCAGAATTCAGCGGCGCAGCAGGCGGAAAGCTGGTTGTAAAAAATCAGGGCACCGGCGTTGCGACCAGTGCTTACGTCATTGCCATCGGTCAGGAGTAGCCCTTATGAATGCTTATTTTGTCCCATCACTTTGCGGTTTTATTGATGCGCGCTTTAAAGATGACGGCTCTTACCCGGCATGGCCGCAGGATGCCACGCTTATCACCGGGGCGGAAGCGTCAGAGTACCAGGGTAAAGCCGCGCCCGCCGGGAAAATGCTGGGTGCTGTGGCGGGCCGCCCGGCATGGGTGGATTTACCGGCACCCACAAAAGCGGAGGCTGTATCAGCGGCCGCCGGTCAGAAACAGCGGCTTACCGAGTCGGCGATGCAGTCGGTGGCTGTGCTGCAGCTGAAACTGCAGGCGGGGCGAAAACTCAGTGCCGCCGAGAGTCAGCGCTTAAACGCAGTGCTGGACTTTATCGACTGTGTGAGCGAAATCAGTGAGGCGGACGCACCTGACATCAGCTGGCCGGTCATGCCGGAATAATTCAGAGGCCCGTTTCGGGCCTTTTTCCTTTGTGTCATTCGCCAGACAATAGCCGCAGGGTGCGCCCGCGCCCCATCCCTTACACCATAGCGGAACCCCTTAACCGGAGATCCGTTACATGGCACAGGACTATCATCACGGCGTGCGCGTTATTGAAGTTAACGAAGGCACCCGAACCATTACTACCGTCAGCACGGCCATCATCGGGATGGTCTGCACCGGCGACGACGCCGACGCGGCAACGTTCCCGCTGAACCGTCCCGTTTTACTCACCGACATTCTTACCGCCAGCGGCAAGGCGGGCACAACCGGCACGCTCGCCGCATCACTTGACGCCATCGCCGACCAGGCGAAACCGCTGGTTGTGGTGGTGCGCGTGGCGCAGGGCGCAACTGAGGCGGAAACCTCGGCCAACATCATCGGCGGCGTGACAGATGACGGGATGCGCACCGGTATGCAGGCCCTGCTGGCTGCGCAGACCGTTTGTGGCGTAAAACCGCGCATCCTCGGCGTGCCGGGGCATGACACCAAAGCAGTCGCAACCGCGCTGCTGAGCGTGGCGCAGAGCCTGAAAGCCTTTGCGTATATTGCGGCATACGGCTGCAAAACCGTATCCGAGGTCATCGCGTACCGCAACAATTTCAGCCAGCGCGAAGGGATGCTCATCTGGCCTGACTTCATCAGCTTTGACACCGTGCTGAAAGCCGATGCGACGGCGTATGCCACCGCCCGCGCGCTCGGCCTGCGCGCCAAAATTGACGAAACGACCGGCTGGCACAAGTCCCTGTCCAACGTCGGCGTGAACGGCGTCACCGGCATTTCTAAAGACGTGTCGTGGGATTTGCAGGACCCGGCAACCGATGCGGGCCTGCTGAACCAGAACGACGTCACCACGCTGATCCGTAAAGACGGCTTCCGCTTCTGGGGTTCGCGTTGCCTGAGCGATGATCCGCTCTTTCAGTTCGAAACCTACACCCGCACGGCGCAGGTGCTGGCCGACACGATGGCCGAGGCGCAGATGTGGGCCGTTGACGGGCCGCTCAATCCGTCGCTTGCCCGCGACATTATCGAGAGTATTAACGCGAAGCTGCGCAGCCTGGTGAATCAGGGCTATCTCATCGGCGCAAGCTGCTGGCTGGATGACTCGGTCAACACCAAAGAGACGCTTAAGGCCGGGCAGCTGTTTATCGACTACGACTACACGCCGGTGCCGCCGCTGGAAAACCTGATGCTGCGCCAGCGCATTACTGACCAGTACCTGGTCAATTTCGCCGCCAGCGTCAAAGCATAAGGAGCTGAACACATGGCCTTACCCCGTAAGTTAAAACATCTGAACCTGTTCAACGCAGGCAACAACTGGCAGGGGCTGGTTGAGTCCCTGACGCTGCCAAAGCTGACCCGCAAGTTTGAGAAGTATCGCGGCGGCGGTATGGCCGGTGCGGTTGATATTGATATGGGCCTGGACGATGGCGCGCTGGACACGGAATTTACCGTCGGCGGCACCGAGGCGCTGCTGTTTAAGCAGCTGGGCGCGGAAACCGTGGACGCGGTGCAGCTGCGCTTTACCGGTTCAATCCAGCGCGACGACACCGGCGAGGTGCAGGCGGTGGAACTGGTCACGCGCGGGCGCTACAAGGAGCTGGATTCCGGCGAGTGGAAAACCGGCGACGCCAACACGACCAAGGTTTCCGCGACCAACAGCTACGCCAAGCTGACCATTAACGGCGAAGTGCTGTTTGAGGTGGATCTGGTCAACATGGTTCACATCGTGGACGGCAAAGACATGATGGAAGCGCACCGCAGCGCGCTGGGCCTGTAATCCCGGCGGCAGGCGCTGGCCTGCTGCTTTTACCAATTTTATATAGTGGATTAAGAACATGAGCGAAATCACTTACGAAAAAACCGTCACCCTGGACACGCCGATCAAACGTGGTAAAACCGAAATCAAAACCATTGTTCTGCGCAAGCCGCAGTCCGGTGCGCTGCGCGGCGTGCGCCTGCAGGCGTTAATGGAAATGGACGTCAACGCGGTGATGGCCGTGCTGCCGCGCGTGTCTGCCCCGGCGCTCACTGCGCAGGAGGTCAACGAAATGGACCCCGCCGATTTACTGGCGCTGTCGGTGGAGGTGGTCACTTTTTTGTTGTCGAAGTCGGCGCTGTCGACTTTCCCGCAGAGCTGACCGTAGACGATCTGGTGGCAGACATCGCCACCGTGTTTCACTGGCCGCCGCCGGTCATGTTCGCGGAATCGCTGGCGGACGTGCTGATGTGGCGGCACAAAGCGATCCTGAGTAACGGAGCCGGTGACGATGAGTGACAGAGACCTGCGCCTGCAGGTGGTACTTAAGGCGGTGGACAAAATCACCCGCCCTTTTCGCAGTGCGCGCGACGGCCCTAAGGAGCTGTCCGCCGCCCTCAAAGCCAGCAAAGACAGCCTGAAAAGCCTGAACGATCAGGCCGGGCGCATTGACGGCTTTCGCAAAACGCGCCAGCAGCTTGCCAACACTGAAAAAAATCTTGCCTCGGCCCGGCAGGAGGCCGCCGCGCTGGCGACGCAGTTTGCCGCCACCAACCGCCCCACGGCGCAGCAGTCCCGCTTACTTGAGCAGGCCAAAAACCGTGTTAATGACCTGCAGCAGAGTTACAACGGCCTGCTGCGCTCGGTACAGCAGCAGCGCGGCGCGCTGACCGCCGCCGGTATTGATACAAAGCAGCTGAGCGCGGCACAGCGCCGCCTTAAAACCGACGCCAGCGCAGCGAGTGACGCCATCGAGCGCCAGCAGCGTGAGCTGAAAAAGCTGGGAGAGCGCCAGGCTAAAATGCGCGCCGTGCGTGAGCGCTACGGTAAAACGCTGGAGGCCCGCGACAGGGTGGCCGGGGCAGGGGCGACAGCCACGGCGGCAGGGATGGCAATGGGCGTGCCGTTTGCGGCGGCTATCAAAGCCTCGGCAGATATGGAAGACGCCATGAAGGGCGTGGCTAAGCAGGTCAACGGGCTGCGCGATGACAAAGGCAACCGCACCGCGCAGTTTTACGACATGCAGGCCGCCATTAAGGCCGCCAGTGAGCAACTGCCGATGGAGCACGGCGCGGTTGACTATGCCGCGCTGGTTGAAGGCGGCGCACGCATGGGCGTCACCAACCAGAATGATTCCTACGCCGACCAGAAGCGCGATTTACTGGCCTTTGCCACCACGGCGGCCAAGGCGTCAACGGCGTTTGAGCTGCCCGCCGACCAGCTGGCTGAGGGGCTGGGTAAAATCAGCCAGCTTTACAAGATACCGACCCGCAATATTGAGCAGCTGGGCGATGCGCTGAACTATTTAGACGATAACGCCATGTCCAAGGGCGCGGACATTATCGACGTGCTGCAGCGCATGGGTGGCAATGCCGACCGGCTCGACTTTCGCAAGGCGGCGGCGCTGGGTTCAACGTTCCTTTCACTCGGTGCCACCTCTGAGATTGCGGCGAGTTCGGCTAATGCGATGGTGCGCGAGCTGTCGATTGCCACCATGCAGGGCAAGCGCTTTCAGGAAGGCATGACGCTGCTTAAGCTTGACCCGAAAAAGATTGAAAAGCAGATGACCACGGACGCGATGGGAACCATCATCAGCGTGCTGGAGAAGGTCAAAAAACTGCCGGAAAACAAACGCCTGTCTGCGCTGACGATGATATTCGGCAAGGAGTTCGGCAAGGATGCGGCGAAACTTGCCAACAACCTGCCGGAGCTGCGCCGACAGCTGGCGCTGACGCAGGGCGATGCGGCCAGAGGCTCAATGCAGAAAGAGTCTGACATCAATAAAGATTCCCTGTCCGCACAGTGGCTGTTGTCAAAAACCGGACTCAATAACGCCATGAGCGGGTTAGGGGATACGCTGCGCCAGCCGCTAATGGACATCATGGGGCTGATTAAAAAGGTCACCAACAGCGCAGCGCAGTGGATAGAGAAAAACAAGGCGCTGGCTGGCGCGCTGGTTAAAGTCGGCGCGGCGGTGTCTGCCATTGTCATCGGTCTGGGAACCTTAGCCATCGGCTTTGCGGCCATTGTCGGGCCGATGGCGGTTATCAGGCTGAGCATGGCAACGCTGGGCTTTAAGGGCGCGAGTGCATTCGGGATGATAGGTAAGGCGTTGCGTATCGTCGGCAGCAGCGTTATCTGGCTGGGCCGCCTCATGTTTGCCAATCCGATTCTGGCCGTCATAGGCCTTATGGCTATGGGCGCAATTTACATCTGGCGTAACTGGGACACCCTCGGCCCAATGTTTAAAGCGACATGGCAGCGGGTGACAGATAACACCTCGGCAGCGTGGGAGGCCATCAAAGGCAAAATAGCCGATGCGTGGACGTGGGTTAAATCCCTGTTCACGGATGGCGCGCTGCAGGGAGTCATCAGCAGAGGCTGGGACGCGATACGCGACGGCATCGCCGGGGCATGGCAAAGCATCAAGGCAGCCGTGTCGCAGAAGTGGGATGAGCTGGTTAACTCGGCCAGCACGCTGCCGGAGCGGTTTAAAGAAGCGGGCAGCAACATGATAAGCGCACTCCTTGACGGCATCACGGCCAAATGGGACGCGCTTAAGGCCAGACTGTCATCCATGACGGATTTGCTGCCCGGATTCTTGAAGCCATCGGCAGATAAGGGCGGCGCGACACCGGTCAATCCTTTAAATCCCGCGTCACCGACGGGCTTTGCCGGACTCTTTGACAATGGCGGCTACATTCCCGCCGGTCAGTATGGCATTGCGGGCGAGAACGGGCCGGAGCTGGTCAATGGTCCGGCGCGCATTACCAGCCGTCGCCGCACTGCCGCACTGGCCGCATCGGCTGCGCTGGCGCTGGGTATGGCCGCCGCTCCTGCCGCCGCGCGCCCGCTTCACCCGATGAGCCTGCCCGCGCAGGCATACCAGAGTAAAGCGCAGCGCGCACAGACAGCGCAGCCGGTTGCCGCGCCGCATATCAACGCATCATTTACCATCGTGCAGCAGCCAGGGCAGAGTCAGCAGGATCTGGTTGATGAGGTGATGCGCAGGCTTAAGGCCGAACAGCGCCAGGCCGAGGCCCGCGCGCGCAGTTCTTACCGTGATCAGGGGGGATTTGACGAATGATGATGACGCTGGGGCTGTTCGTTTTCATGCTGGAAACGGTGCCTTATCAGGAGCTGCAGCTGCAGCGCAGCTGGCGGTTTCCGTCTAACAACCGCGTGGGCTTTCGCCCGTCGCTGCAGTTTGCCGGGCCGGACACAGACACGCTGACGCTTTCCGGCGTCCTGCTGCCGGAGCTGACCGGCGGCAGGCTGTCTCTGTATGCACTCGAGCAGATTGCGGAGCTGGGGCGAGCCTGGCCGCTCATTGAGGGCAGCGGCACTATTTACGGCATGTACGTGATTGAGAGCCTGAGCCAGACCAAGGCCGAGTTTTTCAGTAACGGCGCGTGCAGGCGAATTGAGTTCACGCTCACGCTAAAGCGTGCCGACGAGTCGCTGGGCGAGATGTTCGGCAGCCTGAGCGGACAGCTGGACGCCATGAAAAGTGCGGCGGCAGGGGTGGCCGGTAAAGTGACAGCAGCAGCGGGAGGGCTTTTCTGATGATGCAGGCAGAAAGCTGGATAAAAGGGGCGGCCAGCGCCCCGGCGTTTCGGCTGACGATGGGAGGCGCAGACGTCACGCAGACCATACAAAAGCGGCTCATCAGCCTGACGCTGACCGATAACCGGGGCTTTGAGGCTGACCAGCTGGATATTGAGCTGGACGACGCCGACGGCCTGCTGCAGCTGCCGCGCCGTGGCGTGGTGCTAAAGCTGGCGCTGGGCTGGGAGGGTGAACCGCTTATCAGCAAGGGCAGCTATACGGTTGATGAGATTGAGCACAGCGGCACGCCCGACCGGCTGACGCTTCGCGCCCGCAGCGCCGACTTTCGCCAGACGCTGAACACTAAACGCGAAAAGTCGTGGCACAAAACCACGGCAGGCGAAATTGCGAAAGCCATGGCGGAAAAGCACAAGCTGGATTTAGCGCTGGGTGCCGACGTTGAAAAAATGGCAATCGACCACATCGACCAGACCAACGAATCCGACGCCAGTTTTCTGATGCGCGTGGCCCGCCAGTGCGGTGCACTGGCCTGCGTCAAGGATGGCAAGCTGCTGTTTATCCGTCAGGGGCAGGGCAAAAACGCCAGCGGCAAGGCGCTGCCGGTCATCACTATTCAGCGCCGTGACGGCGACAGTCACCGCTTTACCCTGGCTGACCGTGACGCCTACACCGGCGTGATTGCCAGCTGGCTGCATACCCGCGAGCCAGCGAAAAAGCCACAAACGAAGGTCAAACGACGCCGCAAAACCACGGCGAAGGCGAAGCAAAAAGAGCCGGAAGCGAAACAGGGTGATTACCTCGTCGGCACCGATGAAAACGTGCTGGTACTGAGCCGCACCTATGCCAACCGGTCAAACGCAGAGCGGGCAGCAAAAATGCAGTGGGAACGACTGCAGCGCGGCGTTGCTACCTTCTCGATCCAGCTGGCGCGCGGGCGCGCAGAGCTTTACACCGAAATGCCGGTAAAGGTGTCGGGGTTTAAAAAACAGATTGATGATGGGGAATGGATCGTCACCACGCTGACGCACAACCTGAGTGCCGACAGCGGCTATACAACGAGCATTGAGCTTGAGGTGAAAATCGATAGCTTAGAGATGGATTGAATGGTAAATTCACTTTAAGTGAATTCTTATTTTATTTTGGGGATTGTTTTAAATGATGAATTGCCCTAAGTGTCACCATGCAGCACACACTCGTAGTAGCCTGGTCATTTCCGAGATGACTAAAGAACGCTATAACCAGTGCCAAAATATTAACTGTGGATGTACGTTTAAATCACTGGAGACAGTGACAGACATTATCATGTATCCCGGTAAAGTCAGACCAGCTACACCTCACCCGACCAAAAATCACGGGCGAGAACAGCAACAAAATCTATGGTTATAACCCGCTTAGGCGCTGAGGGATCCCCATAAATCAGCGCTAATAAACCAGCACCATATTTCGGTAGGTTCTGGCGAGGTGATTAAGAATGGTGCTCAGCACCGTTCGCTTTAAAATTAGCGGAGAGTGTCT
>Ga0058701_10000699_pt1 | contig 22513 bp, 14 predicted proteins | sample AgamicOrMae_FD_97039 | JGI IMG/M metagenome (GOLD analysis project Ga0058701, IMG submission 97039) | Agave microbial communities from Guanajuato, Mexico - Or.Ma.e | ecosystem: Host-associated > Plants > Phyllosphere > Phylloplane/Leaf | place: Guanajuato, Mexico | collected 2012-06-04 | reverse complement strand
GGGAGAAAAACGAAATTAATTATCACTGTCGAAAAAAATTTAAAAAATTGAAAATTACTACGAAGGTTAAAAGCCCCGTTCAAAGTTCACCGATCAAAAGCCATATTTAAGTTCGGCGGCTCATCTCTTTGGCTATGAAGGGATCGGAACTCTAATCAAAATGGCAATTTCCTCATATTGCCTTTTTTTCGTATTTTTCAAAAGTTAACGATTTTTTGCGTTGACTTTTCCGTAAAACATGTTTTACATATATTTCAGAATAATTCGGCAAGCTTCCATCCAGGAGTCACAAACCTGCGAACAATGACCATTTTTTTTTCGCATATTTTTTCAATAAAATATCGATTAGTTAAAAGCATCCTCGCCCGGTTACCTTCATGACCGCCACTGTGTAGTGGCATTTGATGCTTTACCTCTAAAATGGTTTATCAAATTGAACTTAATGTAGGTACAGGTTGTAGAAACTATTACATGTTTCTGCATGTTTGCAAGCGGTTAGGCAACAGCAACGCATACATGCACTGCGGGTTCAGTAACCTACAATCCATCAGGGGCTCAATGGCATCCGGTTCGAACAGTGCATAAACTCAGATATTATCTGAAAACCTGGACCTTTAAATTGATATGATTAAATTGCGCTATTCTAAATCGGTTCGCATTTCTACCCGAAAATACCTGCAAAGAACGGGTGCAGCCACTGTCAGTGAACTATGTCCTATATCGTCATATCGTGAGTACTCTCCATTAAAGCTTGCCCAGTTTGTCACGTTTATCCTTGCGAAAGGAGAAGTTAATGACTTTAAGGTTAGTTTACAAACAAAATAACCTGTCCGATATTTTGTCCCTTTGAGCCGTAGATAGCAGACTAAAGATTCTGCGAGTCGTATACTGGACAGCTGAGATCATAAGTTGTCTCATTTTCAAAACTTGAGACTCGTTTTTTTTCTTCGAAATTTGTGTTAATGAACCTAGTGCATTTAAATGCGGAGCATCTCGCGCGCGTTCAGCTTATTTCGATAGCTGCCAACTCTGTTTTTAGAAACAAAAAGTCACTATTGAATGCGACACTGATTTGTACTGTTCACAAAGGTATGGGTACCAATCCAACTTCTGCAATTACAACAGAGCTAATGGCAAGTATGTTTGCCGTAAACAATGGTTGCATTCTGATTGGGTCGTTGTAAAATTTGAATGCTGTCAACATTGGCTGTCATTTAGCGAGTTAAATAGGGTTGGGCAAGTTTGGCGAGTTGGAGGCAAGTTGTCGCGAACCGTGATTGGTTCCTTCAAGTTGAACCTCGCGGCGTTTCGAGCTGCGCGTTTGGGAGAAGGCACTCCTTTTCACACTGTTCGAGTGCTGCCAACTATACGGCTATAATGTCTGATATTTTTTTAGTGACTTGCCGTCTGTTCAAGTCCTACTCGTAGTAGACAACCTGCCTCGATCCACCTCATGCGCTACTGCTAACACAAAGTTGTAAAAGAAAACTTCACTCCCTGTCTGGGTGCTCACTTGTAGACATCACAGCACATAGCAGCTAAGCAGCAACGATCTCAAATTTAAAGAGTGCCTCCAATAAACGAATTTTAGGTTGGTAAGCCTAAAAATTTCGCATTCAAACACGCGAGACCTTGCGCGCAGTCAGGTCATTTCAGCTGTATTGCCAACATAAATTTCTAAAAACAAAAATTCCCTACGACTTCGGATCTCCAGCTGTACCAATTCGACATGGGTCTATCGAAATGTGCCCGTTGAATGGGCAGGGCACGCGTGCAGCTGCCGCTTCCATCCCCCCCCCTACTTTGGCAGCAGCCCGCATTGGCTGGGGCCGTTGCGAGGGGCTCAGCAAGATTTAAATCTCAGTAAGCACGAAGGCAAGTGCTCGTATATTCTATACGCAAAAGGTGAGCATAGCAGGGTTTGCGTGGCCTTGGATGGTAGTGCTTATCGGATAGGGAAATATCGGCATTATGCGTCAAGACTGAGAGAAGCAACCCCTAGCCGAGGTAGTGTGGCCCACAGAGAGCGACTCTGACCAAAAACGCGATAAAAATGCATTCGCTAGTCCATATTTCAATTATTCATAGAGCGAACGTAAGTACTTCGGAAATCGAAACGATGAAACGCGAAGGCGAGATTCCGTGGGTCGGGATGGCATCAAAACTCAAGGCGTTCCACGCGCGATTTCAGTGGGTACTTTTGCTCATATCACCAAGTTTAAGGGTACTCCGCTCACAAATGATCGCTATCATTTTAGGAGAGGTGAGTCAAATGGTACCTTGGAAATCCTAATTCGTACCTCATGCAAATCCGTGGAAATTTTGTTTCTAGAAATTTGTTTTGGCAATATGTCGAAATACCATTGAAATAATCTGACCGTGCGCGTGTCCTTACCATTTAAATGCATTATTAGTATTAAACACCACAACTTTCTACAAAAAGTAAGTCGCTTGATACGAATGTGACACGACTTATGATCTCGACTCTACAAGCCTTCGATAGCCTCAGCAGGCCTATCTTGCTTCAGATCGGCGTGCAGAGTAGAAATTTTAAAAGTTTTTAAACAAGAGAATACGTATCAACTCTGACCTACTCAACACCCTATAAATTAAATCCTTATTCATGATTTATATTTTTTCAAAGAATTATGTTTTCTTTCTTAAAAAAACAACAAAAAAAACATTTTTTTCGGAGAAATAGGTGACATCAATCAGAGTACAATGAGATGTGCTCTCCCGCCAATTAAATGTTTATTTAATTAAACGCCATTCTCCACTGAGGAATCTATTTAAAAATCACTTTCTGTCATACACACGGCGTGTTGGATTAGTTCATTTCTTAGATATCCTTAAACTGTTTGGAGGTACCACAAGGGAAAGTGCTAAAAACGCCCGAAGCGCGAAGCCATTGACGTTCAGAGCAATGCATTGCATTCTGTGTGAAAAGAAGCTACCGGAAGGGACTCAGTACTTAATAATGATAAAAATAAAATACAGTATAGCCTACCTCCACTGATACGAAACATTTTCTAAAAAAATAACATACGCTTGCACGGCTATTTTTCTTCCCTTCAAAGGTGGCCGATGCTGGCAGACAATGAAAGCAAGGTGATGATATAAGATGAAACAAAGAATTGGGAAAAATGAGAAAATGGGGAAAGTGCCATCGAATCGCGAGGGGAAACACAATGGCCAAGTTGCAACATGAAAAATGAAAGAAAGACAATGTAGAGGAGGTTGCTACTGCCGGACAGTTCAAAGAACAACATCAGATAAAAATTGCGTGAGGAAGTGTTAGTAAAAAATACGTCAACAGGACCTGACAACCTTTAGGCTCATCTAGAAAACAATGCTACTTGGTCTCATATTGTCAGTAAAAGACAAAGTTAGTATTTTGCCATTCAATCAGCTTAAAAAAAAATTCGCAGCTTTTTTCGCTGTTGTGTTAATGATTTGCCGTAGGAAAATGTCACAGCGTCAGTTTTTACGTCTCGTCAGTATTCACTGTAAAAAATCATCGACTGTTCTGTCCGATCATTTTAGTGTCAGCTACTGTTAAATGAAAATAATATGTTCAAACCATTCACCCTTAGCCAAATTTGATTTTTCCGCGTAAGGGGCATAGGCAAGCTATTATTTGGACTGTCAACTTGGAAAAAAATTGACGTGCTTGACGCTTAACACTACTCTCACATCAGTGAATTGCTACAAAAGCTCTTAAAATTCCAACATTTCAGCCACGCGCTCTTATAGACAAAACTTTGCATAGCGATTCCCGGGAGGAGCTATTTGAAGTCAAATGGTTAAATCGTAATTGGATTCAGTCCTTGGATACTTTCTGGGCAGCCGAAAAAAAGGCTATTAGGAAAACAAAGAGGGATTGCAGCCCACAAAGCAACTACGCAAAAGGTATTTACGCATAAAATAGAACCAGAGCGCATCTCGAGTTAATGTGAAGTTTACATTTACTTATTAAATAGCAAAATGTCGGTGTGCACGGAAAAACGAGCGGGATTACATACTAGGCCGCCATTAATATGCAAAGATCCCGACAAGTCCCTGTACTTCACAGTTCATCTACTTTGTTCTTACGTTAGGCGGAAAGAAAGGAAGGCAAAACTCCTCTTTGTTTTACATCTTTTACTGCTCTGGCAAGGACACAAGATTATGTTTGTTTAGAAAGATCGGAAACTGTATGTACTGAAATTGAAATCTTGAAAGCTTCCGACTGTGTCATTCAATTACAAGTTTGAGAGATTGAACTTTAATCTTCTTGGGTTGTACCTTGCGTCACCGAGGCGAGCAAAGCGACCGAAGCGGGGCACAAGGCACAACCGAGCCTAATTGAACGTACGTTAAACAAACGGTCACTAAACGTAATCGCGCTTACTTCTGGCCGGTGTCTCGATTAGCGATAGCTTAGCGGAGCGATATAAAAACTAATAAGAAAATAAATAACGCGAACTGTTAAAAGTCACAGCATTCGGGGTGAGTTGTAACACTATCGAAATTTGTTATAATACTTGAAATTCGTTGACCTAGAAGGATTTCAATTAAACCAACCTATTGCAATTTAGAAACTCGCTAAATTTAACTTACTTTTCAGTCATGGAGCCAACTTAAAATGAGATCTTAACCTGACTAGGCGAAGCTTAAGGAACGTTTCAGGTCTAAATGTACCCGTAAACATCAGTAAAAGCGATAAACGCAGTATTTTAGTAATCATTCAACAAAAAATTACCGTTCAATTAAAAACAGCGCATTTCAAAACTCAGTTAAAATGTGTCAAGTTGTAGCTTGAATTCGCTCCAATGTAACGCACAGTACATCTTGCACTAACCTCGGGGCAAGATTATGTTGAACTTCTAGCTCAAGGCGGAAGAATATTCCCATACAGTCGCAGCATTGCACAGATTGTATGAGCACCATAATAAAAATGTATAAAAGCCCAATATTGATTAAAGCGTAACGCCACCTAGTGGGAGATCTCGGAAGCTCGCCTTATACAACGTCTTCTACAAAGTGGATTGTCCCGCTAGAAGGCGCTGCGCTGTAGGAGCGTATGACACGAGCCGCGAGACCTGAAAAATGCGAATTTCACTCTGGGTGTCCGAAAACAATCTTCCTTTTGGCACAGGCGACGGCAACGGGGCGCCTTCCCGCTCCTCACCGGTGGCGGTGGATACCCGAACATGCGCTGAGACAAGGCAAAGGCAAATGCGTGAGGCGCGAGGCCTATTGTTTGGGGAGTCGGTCGAGACACCCCTTTCCCCTGGGGGCGGGCTCAGTCTTCAATCATTCGTAACTTGATAGCGGTTGGAGGTTTTCGAAAAGTGGATGGATTCACGACTTCGTTTATAAGAACTTTTTTTCAGTCTACATCTTTGTTTCTCAAAATAATTGTGATTTAAACAAAAAAAAAAGTGTTTTCGAAAAAATAAAAAATATTCAGCGCTCTAAAATTCGTTTTTCTTATCGTAAGAGCATTTAATTTCTAAAACATTTTAACGTAGTACTAGATCTCAAGACATGCATTAATTTGGCTTCAAAATGTATTTGATTTTTCAAAAGTATTTTTGGTTTACGAAATAATCGACGAAGCAACGTTTTTATGCTCTCAAAAGCACATGGACTTGGAAGTACTATCTCCTGCAAAAGTTCGCGAACACTTTTCTGTGCGAGAGTAGCCGTCAGGTTGGCAGCACAAGCCGTCGCCCACTAGGTGATGCCGTTGCCGGAGGTTGATCTTGAACCGACCATCACGGACGAAAACGCCGAGTGCTGCCAACCTAAAAGCTTCTCCCGCGGAAAAAGGTGTTCGCGAACTTGTGCAGGCGATAGTACATCTTTTGGCTGCTTCAGGTCCATTTTTATAAAAACTTATGAAAAAGGGGGGGGGGAATCAAAAACTGAAAAAAAAACAAGAAAAAAAAAAGAATATTCATCCTTTTCAACCTTTTCGTTGTTATTTAAGTACTTAAATCAACTCTCTACAAGGGGGTCTTTCGTTATTGAAGTACAGTATTTTTTAAAGTTTTGAAATTATTTTATTCTTTTGTAAGGGCCAAATCTTTCTTTTTAATCGACTGAAGCAAACGTAATTTTATTCTAGGATGAAACTATAAACACTATTTTGGTTAGAATCCGTCAAATTTTGTCTCGAACACCTACTTCGAAATGCTTTTAGTAATTATTGAAGGACTGTTTCTCCGACGCCCTTCCCCACTGCCCGCTCCTCGGAGCAGTAGCCGTTGATCCTCTTACCGTTATGAACCATAGTTCGACGCGCTCTAAGTTTTTAAAAGAGTTTCAGCTAGACGGCTTCGAATAAGCAACAACGGGAGTGGGAAGGTAATTAGTGATAATTCGAGTTGAAGCCGAAGGTCAATCTTGAACCACTCTATAGGTCAGACGGAGCGCCTGCGTAACTTGGTATAGGCAACTTACACTGCACCTACGTGTTTAATTTGCCTAACTTGCGGAACCACAGGGAGTCGACCGTGTCCCTGATTGGCGCAGGCGGTTGAGGTTTACTTTTGATTGGCTTGCTGAAGGATCACGTGACTGGTTCGCAACTATTTACGACGAAGATCGTCATTGTTAGCAGGTGGCTGTGACTTTGATAATAAGACGCCATGTGACGCTACCTTTGGTTACACTGTTTCTCTGGGGTCACGCCAAAACCACGTAATCTTTTAGATGGACCAACTATAGGGCTGGTCATCGTGCGTTAGTTAGGAGATCACGTCACGTGATCTTAAGGGGACGTTAGTTCCGTAGAACTTAAAAGCTTCTGTGTCGTGTGTATAAGGATTTTTACGTTGTGGAGCTATTTTGCCGTACGGCTACCAGGGTTGAGAACTTCCGTCATCTACAGGAATACCTTGCACTTAAATAAAATCTTCGAAGCTTCTCTCTAAACACCTCTCAGTGAAATCCGCTCGTTAAAGCCAAAAACTGATCATGCCAAAGCTTCGAGTGGGTGAGTTTTTGGTTAAGACGAGTGAATTTCACTCGAAGTCTTTAAGAGAGCTCTTTGCTCATGTTGTGTAAATTGAGGTGAGAAGGTCGAGTGCAAGTACTGAAGCCTGCTCTTTGTACTCGCTTGAGCTCCCAGTCCTTACATACATCTGTCTGTATGGCTCACTACTAAATTAGTTTCTGATTTGAAAACTTTCCCCATTAATTTACTGCAGGTCAATTTGCGAGACTAAAGAGCGTCTTTTCATGGGTCTAATCAACAACTACTAGCGTCCATGCCACATTTTCGCACCAGCTTAATTTGTTTTTTTCTCCAGCTTCTTTTGAGTTTGTAAATACGAATGTCTTCAAAGATTCGGTACCGGTACATTTACTCACCTCTTTACCTTGTTGATGCAAATCTTAAAGGCTAACTTGTTGGAGATTTGCGACTTCTCTACTCTGGAAAATAGTAAATGTGCTTAAAAGTGAAGGAAATATTTAGGTATTTGAGAAATAGCCCAGGATTTTTAAAAATATGTTAAAGCTCTCGATTTACTATCTTACTTTTTAAAAACTTGGAAGCTTCTCCCCTCCCCCCCCGTAAAGTAATAATTCTTGTTCACGCGAAACAGTGTGTTTTGGTGTTGGTGTTGTTGTTTTTTTTTCGTAAAGAGCGATATTTATCAAGGTTATGTTATTCTAAACAGCAGATGGGCAATAGGTTTATTATATTCATAAGGACCTAAGCTCCAAACTATTGAAAGCTCTTAAACATCTTCTAAGTATATCTGAATATCTTCAGGTTGCAGTGTAAAAGAATGTGTGTGAAAAGTTGGTGCCCGCAAAAATCAAAGCAAACAATGCTTCACCTCACCTACCATCTGATTTAGCAAGGATGTCAAATGAATGGGTACTGAGGTACATAATTCGAGTTATCAAAGGTACACGCCTGCTTGGTGTCTTATTACACGCGAATACGCCCTGCGAGTTCGTCGACACGGGTAGCAAAATCTGTCCTTCCATCTCTTTCTTTCTTCTCGTCTCTTTCATGTCGTATCCTCGTTTGCAATTTCCCTCTTCCTTGCGTCCGAAAAGTCCCTTGCTGAAATTACCTCTGGCAATGACAGCTTGAGTGGTGTAAGGCCATATCGTGTATTTAACTAGCCTATTCCAAACGGAGATAAAAAGAATAGAAAAAACAACGAAAGGGATGGAGGGCGAAAGGTTTAAACCCCACAGTTAGCGAGTTTCCAACAGATGACGTCACGAAAATGGTCTCCTTAAAGAGAGGATTTGCGCGCTGGCCCAAGCAAATCACTTTGTAGGATTAGCAAATATTTTTTTTTTGTATCAAAAATGCATGCTTGGTTTTCTTCACATCTGTGATTGATATCTGTTTACTTCAAAGTATTAGTACTTGGGGTTGAGAAAAAAGCTTTTAACTTACTGATCCCCGACCAGAGATACGTGTTTTACAATTAATCCCGTACGTTACGTGATTTAGACTAACTGTTCAGATTCGCTTAAGCAAAGTGATGATCACGATTCATTCGCCAGAGAATTTTACGTCTTTTTTAAGAGTTTGGTGTATTAGCTTTGTCACGCACTTGCCTGATCCAAAAAAAAAACCTTTAGGTACAAGTCTCTCGTTGGATAATTTTCGTCACACGTGTGACAAACATCAACTGGAGAAACTTTGCGAAATTTTATACTGTAAAATTAATGATATTTGAGTTGAAAGGGGAAAAGAATGATTGCAATTTTTCTTAAAGAGTTTTACGAAACTCGTGACCTATTGTTACTAACCTGTAAAGAAAATGACTGGTTACTAAGCTCTTAGATAATCGCACTGTTGCTTTCGTTCGTATTCCAACCCTCAGCAGCTCCTCTTAATAAACGTGTATTGTGTTAGAGCTCATTCGTTGGACGGCAGAGAAAATTTAAATTATTTTGATCGAATGCAATGGTTGTTAATGTTCCTTGATTCGTAAGCAGACATTGTTGCTGGAAGGAGAGTCCTAAGCGCGCGCTGCGCGGGAGCTGATTGCACTGCGAGATATCTCAAAGGATTTGCACAGAAAACAAGTACAAAAACAACCAAAACAATTAACAACATTTTTGCTTTTATCGATAGCTACACAAAGAGTCGGTCGTGTCTTAACAAATTATCTTATCTCTTTGCTCAACAAATCCGAGAATATCATACTAGACTGCCTTTTAAATCGTTTAGACTTGGAGAAAAGAAGATAACTTGGGAATCGAGTCCGCTAAAAGCTCGTCTCTTTCTGAAACAAGGCAGGGGCAGGGCAAGGCTTTGGCTAGTGTTTAAGTTACTGCACGATCAAATCTGAAACTAAAAAAGTTGAAATTTGAATTGCATCTTTAAGTGTTACTCCTGAGAATGTATGTACGTATCTTAACACTTGTCCGTGAAAACTGCTCATGTCGTTTTCATACATCATTTCGCCAAGATCTCTCTCTCTCTCTCCCTTTTTTTAATTATACACAGATGTTATTTTAGGTAGAAAAAATATTTTAATCCCAGCAAAGTTAAAACTAAAAGTGAAATGACTAGTCTAAGGGACAGAGTCTAAAACGCTTTTGTCTTTAAAGAAATTGAATTTAATTCAGGTTAGGTTGGACTAGGTTTTGAAGTTGCATTTGCTGTGTTTTTTGCTTTACCAAGAAGTCTTTTATGACATGTTAATGATAATTAACAACGACATACGATCTCTAATATTCGATTATGGGTACCTTATGCATAGTTTCCACTCATCTGGGCTGTGACGGAGCCCAATCCAATTTATCTCTCGGCGGCAGTTTATCATCGCCGAAAAGTAAGAAAAATTTGCCCTCCACGATAGGTAAGGTAACGTGTAGGTTCTTTGTGACTTGTAAAATCTAGAAAACTAATTTTTTGTAAATTCCAAAAAAAGTATCAATCAAAAACGCTTGCAGCTAATTCCTTAGCATAGAGATAACATTTCGAATTTCCCGTTGTAGAAACGGTTAAGCCCCGAAGCAGCGTTGGGGCATCGCTGCAACGCCGGTTATTTTTTGGGCGGGCCTCGTATAATGCGCTAACCTCCGTGACCCACCATCCCCCACCCCTCCCCACGATAGCGATGAGTCGGGTACGTGGTACCGATAAGGGCGTGAGGTACGCGTGTCATTGCAGCGTAAATCACCTTGTGGAAGTACCAACAGAGGTCTTTTTATTCCTTCTGCGTGCCTTGCCACGGCCGCTTGAAAACTTTCAAGACCTGCAGGTAATCGGGCATTTTTGACTCACAAAACAATCCGTTGCAAGTAAGCCTGTATTTAATTACTTTTTTTTTGTATTGTGATTATCATTTTCTGCCACAAATAAGCCTATGCCCCATAAAGGCAATTTTAATTGAACAAGCTTTCCTTTTTTTATATTTTAAATTTTTTTTTCTTCAATTCTATTTGATATTCTTATTACCATTTGAAGAATTATTGTAAAAGGATTAAATTCATTCTACTCGAAATCACGTGTATAAACATATTTTTTTAGACGTTTTAGTATTTACCGACCGTATCGTTGGGCTAGTTCAGTGACGCATAAAAAGGTCAGTCTAGGCGTAGCATTTATCGATCAAACGTAAAGTCGCAAAAAAAGTGCTCGATACATTGATTAAACAACTGACGAAGGAGAAACTAGTGTTTAAAATATGAAATATGTATCTTCTTTTTTTTCGTTTGCTGGAAATAATTAATTGTTTTTTGTTTTATTTCGTTAGCTGGTATAATAATTATATACATTACAACTGATCGACTTTTTATATCCTTTTACTTGTTTGATTGTTGAAACATACCCTTCCATTTTTTTGTCTTTTTAGGGGAGAGAAAAAAGGCATTTAAAAAAAATAGTTGCCAACAATGCGTTCATGAAGTTTTGTTTGCTACAACGTCGCATATTTTTGTGTTGAATGTACGGTGATTCCGATCATAAACGTTAATCTGCTCTAACTGGGAACACTTTTAACCCATAACAGCTCAAAAGTATTTGGAGTGAAATTTTGCTCCAAAGAGATTCGAGGGATTGTTTCCATCAAAATACGGAATTTCAAGCTTTGAAAAATGCCTAAATGATTAAATTTCACGTTTCCAGGGGGTTGATATTTGTTTAGTTGTGACAATTTTGAACTGTAAAGATCCTCTAAAATATTTTTTCTGTTTCCGAACGGCATCGCTGGGCGGTAGTGGGTTAAAACTGCCCCGCAAAGTGATCCACCTCGTCCAGCATCAAAATTAGGTAACCTACCTTATGGCAGCCTCTCTCCCTAAGCTGTAAGCGCCGTCGGGAAGGTCCTCGAGCACGGGGAAGGTAAATGGTGTAAAACACTGACAGGTTATCACCTTCTAAAACTGAATTCGTTTCAGGTTACATTACAATCACTGAAGATGTCCTCAACTTCGGGAAAAGCGAGCGTTCTTGTATCTATTGAAATTGTGAATCGCTTTAGAGAAGGCGAAGGGATAAATCTTTCGAAGAGAAACGGGCCTTAAGACCACCTCTCCCCTCGGATATCCCGTCCTAGCCAACATGCGAATCTTAGATTAGGATATGCCCCGCTGGTGATCCTTGTTGCTCCGGCCCTCCAATCTTGAGAGGGACCCACACAACACGCACACTCCCAGCCTATGTCATATTTTCCCACACGTCACTTGGACGTGCTGAGAGGAACGCTCTACCTTATTCCCGCCCTTCGAACACTGCGAACCCAAAAGACGTATGTTCGGAAGGTAATGCACATTTCCAGACAACTGTTTCAAGGAGAAACACTCTTTGCTAGTTTTCAACTGTTTGCATGGGAGATTATACCTGATTTAGATACACCGTTTCCCTGTGTTGGCTGGCATCTTTGCAGTGATCTAAGTAAACTGAAATTTATCTTTCAAAACGCAGAGTTGATTTTTTTCCATTTGTTTTTCAAATTAGAAAATTTGTGATTTTGGGGGATGGTTAAACTATATAAATAGGTCTTATACTTCTCAAACAGGTCAAAGGGAAAATCCAGAGTAGTGACATCATGTCTGGACCCGGGTGGAGGTGTCTATGCAATATCCATGCCGCATCATCCATTTATTGAAAGAACGCAAATGGATAACCAGTTGTATATGCTATATCCATGAACCATGGATGTTCATTTGAGTATTCTTAAATGAAAGGATTTTTCGGAATGGATATTATGACTTTGCTGGGTACTTCAACCCGGGATTATTTTAACTGCGGAAATTTTTCAATCAAATCCCAGGAAAGAACTTTGCGTTCCCTTACCGGTGTTCCCTTGGGTGTTTCCCAATCTTAAGGTAGTTCCATCGTGGTGGGCTGAAATTGAATTAAGACTTGAAACTTTCAGGTTTTGTTTAAAAATATGTGATTTATCGTGTGTCGAAGTTTCAAAAATATTGACTGTTCAGCTTTTACGTTATCAATTTCGAAAGTTGAGGAAAAATACATGGGCGCCATCGGTCGATTTGGAAAAAATGGCGCACAATTGAGTGAATTGTTATTGTTAGCGTCTGATATAGGAAGAATGTTTAGTAAGAAGACTGCTTCACGTGTAGATTAGAGTATTAGAGACAACCTGGTGAAGTTTGCCTTTTACTTACCGTTAGGTTATTATATAACACATGGAAAAAATCAGTATTTTTATGAAAAATGAGAAACCAGCAATTACGCGTATATCAAAGATCACCTTTCAAAAGAAACCTTGCTATTAATGATGAACAAAAATACGATGAGCAACGAAAGAATTTTTGCCAAAACAAATATTTGTCTAATCTTTGAGATTTTAAAAAATTATTTCGGATTATTTTTTATTTTTTTCTTTATGAACTTGACTATTGACTTGTCTGCAGCGCTGGAACCATCTATCTTAAATCTTAATTTCTTAAAAAATAGTATTTTGTGGTTTTAAATGAGGTCCTTCAGATCGTGTAATTAAAGTAACAGTTCTCCTTACCCAGCTCGTCTCATGGGGTTTCTATAGGAAAGCATACATGTTCCTGCACTTAATATCAGGCGTTACACGCGGAAGCTCAAATAAGAAATTAGTGATAAATCACTGATTTGCTATGGAGGAGCAAACTAAGGCGAAGAACAAATTCCGTGGGGATCGTTTGATATTGGCGGTAAATTTCAAACGAGGTTGTTGAGCGCAATGTAGCGCGAAAAAGTTGAAGACGCAAACCGTGGAACCAAGCGTTATACGCGTCTCATCTGCGAGACTTAGCTGTTAATTACATGGTGATTAGAAGCTTAGCTATGGCGTCGTGGCTAAATGTACGCAACGTATGAAGTTGTACCAGCACCTCCACCATAACTTGCACTCCAATTTACATTAGTGTTTGATAAAATTTGGAGCGTGCCGAAAACAGATCGGTCAACGTGTGCTCATGAGAAGTTATAACTTTCGTATGAGTTTAAAGGGTTTGAGGGTGACGTGTGAAAGCTGAAACTTAAAAGGAAAACACGGTTGGCTGCATCGTAACTACTCTAACAGTCACTGGAGGGTGATTATTCTCACGTGAGTTCCCGCAACAGCGAGTTCTCTTTCTTGAATCGAGTCTTTTTCCCTCCTTCGAGTGATTAGAAAGTGTCTCCACTCCGTATGAGTGTGTTTCTACTGCTCCGTATGTATGAGTTTCCATTTCGTAGGAGTGAGTTTCCCTTCCTTAGGAGTGAGTTTCCATTACTCGTGAGCGAGTTTCCCTTCCTTAGGAGTGAGTTTCCATTACTCAGGAGTGAGTTTCCATTCCGAAGGAGTGAGTTTCTATTCCGTAGCAGTGAGTTTCCTCCCCTACAGAGAGAGTTTGTACTCCGTTGGAGTGAGTTTCCACAGCGTGAGATCGATGTTCCACTCCGAAAGATTTGTTTCAAGTAAGAGTTTCCAATCAGTACGTGATGTCTCTCTCCGTTGGAATAGGTTTCTTATTCGTAAAAGTTAGTTTTCAGTCCTTAATTGCAAGTTTCTATTTCTTCATCTCCTTCAGGTAGCTTTCTCTGAGAGGGTAAATAGACGAGTAGCTTGAACAAAACGGTCTTTTGGAGAATGCCTTCTAAGCGCTGAAAGAGAAATGTCGTTCCCTTCTCAAAACCTTCAGAGTAAACTGTTGGGACAGAAATTACTACCGGTCTGTTCTTTGTGAGAAACCGTAATCTTTGTTGACATGAACAAACTCATCTCCTGTGGATTGATTGAGGCAAGAGGTACTCACCTTTGTAACCATTGAAAAAAAATGTAAGGAAATACAAATTGTACCGGTAAATAAATAACATCGGTGTTGTAAGAAATAAACAACCGAAAATTCTCGCTGAATGAAGCTAAAACGCACAAAAAGATTTTCTAAAAATTAAGTAAACCACCTAACCCAGTCTATGTGACATAAGTTTAGTTATCATTCACCGGTTAAAACACCATAACTCTAAAAACCAAGCGCAAATAATGTTTTGTCGATTCGAACTCCATTATTCATTTTCTATTTATTACAGATTATTTTCATAAAGTACTGCATTTTTATAAGCTTTGAGTGGTCCCCACAGTTATAGTCGACAGACATAACTGTAAACACTTTTAAACCAACGAAATTTCTGTGATTGGATTTTCAGCTAAAGATAAAACGAGTCGAGAACAGAACAAAGATGGGACTTTCCGTGTCCTGGAGACATTTTCTCATCCTTAGCAAAGGGTCTTCAGCGTTGATTTAATTTCGGTTTCAATGAAAAAAACCCAAACCTCATTGTGTGATAAGAATTTCATCAAGGGCCCTCACGATTCATTTTTCCCTTTTTGCAAACGAAACACGTTTTCCGTTCGGATGTAACCTCAATTCCCTACGCCACAACATTTTTTGTTACAAAACGTAAATACAGAATAACAGCAATTGACTGAACGCTTCGGACACCCAATACCATCCCCCACCCCCAAAGAATGCGGGATGCACATAATTCAACAGTACGTGTAGGGGTGCGAAACACGGGGAGGCCGCCAAAGTCTAGACTACGACCATGTTGCTCGACAAGTAGGAAAATGCCTTCATTATTGGTGGGAGCTTTTGTCAGGCGCGATATTCAAAAATCATGCTTATACTTTGCTGGCTTCACTATTTATTTCGTTCACAGGGCGGACATTTTTTATTCATGTCACAGCCCGGTTCACAATGCAGCATCACAATAGATTATTGGTGTACTGAGCTGTGCTGCCGACTGGAGATTCTTCAGCTTCAGGGGGCGGGAGGGGTACAGGTGAGCACTGATTGGCTGGAAGGGAGGGTGTTGTATGTCGAATCTCTTTCTGCTCTGCCTCTGTGGTGAACGTAGTACAAATGCATGTTCTCTGAGATCTACCTCAGCTTAACCTTCCGTTGTATCATGAGGGAACAATGTACAATCGCGTAGGTAAGGCTAGGTAATTTGCCTCGTGCGTCAATAATTAGCTTGGATAAAAGCTTAATTCTTACGATCACTCGCCGCTCGGCCGTCGCTAAGCATGGTGCTGTTCAATTTGATTTTTTTTTCGGAGCCCCGTTGCAATAATGTAAGCGGTATCGGGTTTTGCGAGAGTGAGGTTAGATTTAGTCGCTTCGCTGTCGCTCCACTTTGCTGGGTAAGGTGGATCATAAAGGTGGAAAATATCCATTCCTTAAAACTGATTGTGAGAGCTTGCGGGTACCGTTGCAAGCGGTGGAGCCCGCGGACATTTAGTTGACACGGTCGGAGCTCCTATAATTGGTTCATTGTTTTTTTTGTTGTTGTTTTTTGTTGTTGTTCTTTTTTTTAACCACGGTTAACTCGCGCTAATCACAAGATTTACCCTAGCATGTTTGTATGTATCGATCTCAAACTAAGGAGTTAATCATAAAAGGGGGCTGATCATTAGCTTATCTTTAAAAGTTAGAAAGTAAGCCGCGCGGTTAAATAATCGGGAAAAGCCAAAATGAAGCGAAGCATCACCGCTCCGGATTTTAGCTATTTCGGTTGTTTTGTACCCCCAAAAAGGCAGACTAAGGCAAGTGTGTCCCAAAGTGAAAGTACGACTTAATGAGTCAATTAAGATGTTTTTGGGTTAATACTATTTATGAATGCACTAGGACAGTTGTTACTAAAAAATAAACAGTCTCGTGTGAGCTCTTCGATAGAGAGAGAGGCCGGATGTTAGTGTCGTTAGCTGAGCCTGGGCCGGCCTGCACCCAGCGGGGGTTCCCGGCGTTTGCCCCGCACTAAAACTGGACTGGCTTCTTAACCAAGCTGCTCTGACGATCCTTAAAAATACACATGCAATGCAAATAATGAGCAGAGTGACGTTTAATAAAATCAAGCAAAGAAAGCCAAGGCGTTAGAAAGGGAAATATTCCTCTTAGCTGGACAACGAAACTTTCAGGATGAGTTTGGAGATAAAGAAGGCGTCTGGTACGGTTCTGATTAGACGATCTTCCTGATCCACCTTATATGCGAGTTACGCCCTGCAATGAAAACTAATCAAAACAAAACTTTAAGGTAGCTAATGATAGCTAACGTGTTGTTGACGTTAAGAAAAAAGACTTGAATATAAAAGGTTTCTATATGTTTTGAGATATTTCTTGAGTTGAAACTTTGTACTTGTTTAGGTAGAAGGGGGAAAGGGCGCGAAAATTAAAAAGGGAGGCAAGAAAAAACTCCGAGAGTTTGGCATCAAATCCAAATGAACGTACTCTTGCCATGAGGAACTTTTTTTTTTTCTCCTCTGATTTTTTAATGTAATGTTTGGGAAGCTTGCAGTTATTAATGTAGTGTATAGATTAATATGCCCACGTGGCTTATTATCAGCGCCGACAACAACACGGGAAGTCTATCGCACACCACAGAAACAAAAAGTAAACAAAAAGACAGCAAATAAAAAGTAAAGTATGCTCCAGAAGAAATAAACCGGAAACAAGCAATCGTATTGGTAATCCTATAACTGTTTCGGTACAACACGTACAGCGTTTAGCTTTCAGTATTGACCTAGTAATAGCCGAATGAATGAAAGCTTTCTGCCGACCCTGTTGTATGTTGCTACTATTGATGTTAGGACACTTACAGTTATACCGAAAACATTCCTGTTATCACACATTTCTTCACCCATCTAAAAAAATGTTACGTCATCAATACGAACAGCCCGAAAGTATTTTGAAGGGTACTTGTCACAACAAGTTAAGTTTACAAATATATTTCGCAGCCGAGGAAAGAGCCCGAAACTGCGTCAAAGTCAAGCATAACTCAAGCAACGAGAAGAAATTAATTTTCGTAAATATGTGATGGCCATTAATTTGGGTTTCCACTACACTAAGATTCTCCAAGCCCTTTTCTCCTTGATAGAGTCCTTTAATTTCGAGCCTGTAAGTTAATCCCTGCCGCCGCCGCTGGAGAATTATTTAACAATCCGGAAGGAACTTGTTTTGAGCCCATTTTGGGGCGCCAGAAATTTGGTCAGAAGCCTAAACAGGGTTTGGCCATTATTTTAATCGTTCTCTAAGTGGGAAACAGCTCTTGTCTTCCAATTAAAACGCGCCGCTGAACAAATCGTTCACTTGACGAGTACATTAAAGGACTTGGGGAGGATTCTTACACAACTTACATCAATCTCATGTCTTTCTGTAATTTGTTAAAAGACCACGGATTCTATTTCTCCCGAACGGAGACAATCTTCATGCCCGCAAGCAACCTCAAAAAGATGCCCTTTTCGTGCAGGGATGAGCTATAATTATTTTGTTTTCAAGGTACCTCAGCTGGGAAACAATGCTGATGAACACCGTCTTTGCGATAGGTGTAAGTTCGTCGCCGATAAGAATTGATTTTTAGGAAAATGTAGGTAAACGTGATGTTATGAGATACTGTTTGGGTGAAGTTAGGTCGGATATAGGCGAAGTTAGGTTGGGGTTGTGCGCAGTTCGTTGAAATTATAACGAACAGTGGGGTTAAGTTTGGTTTGGCTCTCATTTAGATTACTGAATAATTAGATTGTTTTTGATATCAATTAGCTGGATGGGATAGGGTTGGATAAAGTCGACCCATGTGAGAGGCTGATGTCAGTCTGAGCTACATATTATTTCACATCGGCTATTGAGTTCAATTTGGCTACAAAAGCCAAGGTTAGGATAAGGTTTTGTTGGGATAAGCTTAGAGATTCAGTCGATAAACGTTTGGAATTTTCTAACGCCCTATTTCCATCCAGAGAGTTAGAAAAAAAACCTTATCAGTGGAAATTTATCGAGGTGAGATGTTGGAACGCTCAAGTCCCCCCCCCCTCCCACATCTCGAAATGACTGCAGTAGTGTCTCATCTAAAGCCCAGTGAATGTAACAAGGATTCAAGACGGTTCCCAATGCATTTTCCTAGCCAGCGCAATTATTTTCATTGAGCCTGCAGGCAGCAGAAGGGTTGCCACCCCAGCGATGCCATATTGAAAGGGGCTGCAAAAGAAACTATTACAAGGCCGCGGCAGGAGGAGAGAGAGGGGGTGACAAATATGACGTCGCCGTAGAGCGAGACAAATCACCGCGCTTATGGACGGCCCCCAAGATGCATTTTGCTCCGCAATAATCGAGTCGCTTTGTCAGGGTCGCTAATCGGAAATTTACACGTAACGCGCCCCCGGCCCTTTCCATTAATATGGAAATTCGACAGGTTGCTTCGCGCTGGGCCGCTGACACATGCTAAAAGAACTAGGGTCAGCCCCTAAGCTTACATTATTCAATAATCTCCTTGGCGGAGTTTTAAACCCAGCATTTTTTTCCAACCTTTCTGGGGTGACATATCTTTCAGAGAAAATTTAATTCGCATGGAGTAGTGAAGATCCCCACAATCCTCTAAAAATACAGTAATTAACAGGAAAATGAACATGTGTGGTACTAACTCCCTATCCCGACCACAAAAAAAGTTTTCGAAAAGGAAAGCATTTTCTGATTATCATGTTTTTAGCTGACTCACAACTAAAACCTTGTCGACAAGTGTATCCTCTATCTATCCTCTAATGTATCAAGTTTATTTTTCCGTTTTGTTTTCCTTTTTTAAATATTATTTCAAAACATTTGTATCGACTGGTTGGTTAGTATACATTCGAAGCAAACATCTTGTAGCGAAGTGCATAAAAAAAAAATATTTTAAATTGCACGTGACCCAACGATGAAAACCATCACAATCCTTTTTTTAAGATCAAGAGAGTAAACTTTCCGGGATAGAAGGGTTATTTCAAGAACAGTAAAATAGGCCTAAGTCCTTGAACGGCATCAGAACTCAACACAGCAAAAACAAAAAAATCAACGCGAAAAAAAATCCACTGCATTATTACTTTTTTTTACCCAAACCCAAAATAACGGGGTTTATTCGGTAATTTTCTTCATCTGGAAGCAGAGTCATTAACGAACAGTCTTTCCCAAGAGGGGATAGCATTTTTGTAACATGTGTCAGCTAAGTACGGGCAGCCATTTAATTTTAAAACTCGCATATTACACGCCATTAGGCCGGACCGCGTGGAGGGTCAGTTAGCAAGTTTAGGTGAGTTGTTCGAGGCAACGTAGACCCAACCAGAAAATAACCATAACAATAACAGTGCGGCCCGGTGGAGGCGAAGGGTGCGCGCACCACCACAGCACCGCGTTGCGCTGCGCTGCGCCGAGGCTCAGGCTGTGCGCCTTGGATTACAACAAGCTTTGTGCGCATCCCAAAGGGCCGTCTCATCAACAAACACTAAAAACACATCAGCAAGGGAAAGAGACCCACAGTTTCAACTTTGCGAAGTTTTCACGGGAATCGTCATTAGGGTGGTTGATGCATTGTTTGCATTGTTACGCTTCCGATGTACGCCTATTGTTAGGTTTGCCTTCGTTTCCTGTAGGGAAATTTAACTCGGTTCTTTCGAGGTCCATCGGAACAACTTCCCGTGTCAAGGAAAATTTCGGCTGGAATAGCAGCCATTACCTAACAAAAAAAGGGGGGGAGTATCACGAGCACCTCCCACCGAGGGAAAACTCATCGAAAACATGGAATTTTTTCTCTGCCATCACAGTGGCCTACTTTTTCCTGATCGGATGTCTTGGTGGTCCTTCTTCAACTGGGGAATCATCTTTGTACGTTGTGTTTAGATTATCAAGACCAGGGAGGTCATCTTGGAATTGCCGATGACCTTCAATTCGAGGGTGGCGCCACTGTCACCATATTGCCGGCAATACGATGGCAAGGAATTCAAGTTTAGCGGTCTTTTGTATATGTTTCACATATATCTCTCAGTTTACATGTAAATTTAATATTTTAATTAAGTGCACCTGTGATGGTATTGAAATTGAATGGTAATTGGTAATTGTATTTGATGGGGAGTAAATGACGTTCCTGACGGCAAACCTGTTTGAACACTAAAACAGTTTCAGAAGTTCAGCGATAGCACCGGAGTTGACTTAACTGCAGGTAGATAAATATCTAAATACGCTGAATTCAGAGTACCTGGTATAGTTATCGACAATGCATGTAACTTTAGAACCGTCCCTGACGTGTTAAACCTGTGGGAAACCTCACCTATGCGCCAGATTTCGACCGTTATTTTTAATGAAAACAAAAATGTAAATGGCCGCCAATTTGTTCTTTTATCTGCGGGACTTAAGCAGAGTCCATGTTGTTGTACGCAAAGCTCCGTAATGTGGTGCAGACGACGCTGCGCGGCATAGGGGTGGATTCCAATAGGGGTGGATTCCGTCCTCTCCCTCTTGAGCGAGAAGGTAATCAAGGGTGCGTTGCGTAGGCCGACTCTGCTTTCTAAAGGGTATATTTCCTTTCGTAAGAGATGTTCCCGATCAAACGTAATCCCTAACGCACAAGATAATCAGTTACTATAACAGTTCAGATCCCCCCGCACTTTTCCAGGAGTAAATCGCTCAAATACCTCCTTGCCAAAACAAAACGACGCCGATTTGGCACTGTCAAACAATTTAGCATCAGTTCGAGTTTTCCGCTGATTCTAAACCTGATCCATTCCACGTCTAGCTTTGTGCTTGCACAGAATCATCTTTGAGACGCCATACATTCTAGCATTTCTACGAGTGATTTATTTTCTAATCAAATCATGTGTATTTATTACCCCTTCATGAAAAGGATTCGATTGTACTTTGAAAGTTTAATCTAATGATCAAAGTAGCTTGAATTACGATGACGCATTAATTGGGACTTCTCTTTAGAAATATTCTTACATAAGTCATCGATTCAGTCTATTTGAAGACGGCCGTAAAAGTGGAATTTTTCAGCACGGTTTGGAAAAGGAGTAAACTAAGAGTATCGAAACAAATTGATCCCAAGGTATTCGTGCGCTGTTTACAATCTACGGGCTGTGGTCAAAATCTGCAATGTCTAGAATATGCCATGCTTGGTGATTCTGGATTATCTTGGGTTACGTTATCGCTGTTTTAGAAACTGAATAGTCTGTGGTCAACGTTGTGTAAGTTGTGATCTCAAACTTAACTGTATACTTCTACTATTTCCCCACAACTTTTGGTAAACTGTAATGGAAGTCCGGAGCTCTCAAAGTATGGTTTGGGTAATTGGCGCTGGACCTGATGGTGCGGCGTTGTATTCTTCAGACCTCAGTCTTTTGCTTTAGCACCCTTTTGACGGTTGATCTGTATTGAACGCCTCATTCGGCATTACAATGGGTACCTGCACTGAGGGGTACCGGCACTATAGAGCGGACATTGTGTGATTTCAATTTCCGTAATTGCTCGCTACCCTCTCGAGCTACCTTAATGAGAAGCTGGAAGGGCAAAAGCAGCAAAGAAAAATAGACCCCACACTCATCACTATTACCGCATACATGGAGTGGCCGCGCACTTGTACATACGCAGAAATTAATTAATGCTTGCAAAAGCCTTTTGCACCGCATACAACGAGAATAAGCGTAACTAGAGTACAATCTAAGGTCGTACTCCATTCGTGTAGATTTGTTTCTTTGTCCAACATCTGTTTTACCTGCACAACTAGTCGCATATTTCCAAGGGTATTCACAAAGTACAGTAATGAACGACACGATCCCCGGCATTCAGCTTACTAAGCACCACCTGGTAAGCGCAAAAAAATCCCCCAAAGGTCAATTGATGATGCTTCCACTAATTCATTACTAATTCATTTGAAGGATGTTCCAGCGAATCTACGGAAGTCAAATTGACGCCTAAATGAAAATTCATTGTTAAAACTCAGTACAGAACTTTAGCAAACTAACTGCCCTAAATAATCTCCGATTGTTCATCACAGACTTTAGTTTTGAATTCGTCTAGATGCTGATTTTACTTATTTTTCGCCAAAATTTAGATTTTGTAGAATGTTCTTTTACCGTTATTTTTCTTATTTTACGGCGATATATTCATTTTTTGGTGCTGGATTGTTTGTATTGGTATTTCGAATCATTGAGGAAGTTTTTAAATCGCGCGTCTCCCACGTTACCTATAATATATTTTATAAGTATTTTAAAATGTATTGCAGTAATGCATTAAAGAATCTATTAAAAATATATTTTGAATATAT
>Ga0058701_10000698_pt1 | contig 22515 bp, 13 predicted proteins | sample AgamicOrMae_FD_97039 | JGI IMG/M metagenome (GOLD analysis project Ga0058701, IMG submission 97039) | Agave microbial communities from Guanajuato, Mexico - Or.Ma.e | ecosystem: Host-associated > Plants > Phyllosphere > Phylloplane/Leaf | place: Guanajuato, Mexico | collected 2012-06-04 | reverse complement strand
TGGAGAATTGGACGGGCGGGCGGCAATAATAATAACAATAAGAGAGAGAAATAAAACTGGGCACCAGTGTTTGCCTTTGAGTTTGGGCCAATTGTTTTGTTTCGTTTTCCTTGGGCCGCTCTTTTGTTTCGTCATCGTTTGCTGAGCTCGGCATGGCTGCAAACTGCAGGCTGCACAGTGGAGACTGCCCCGCAGACTGTGTTCGGCGTCAGTCTTAAAACCAGCGAAACACTGCGGCCGGACCAGCGCTGCTTGCCTGCAGGACCGCAGACTAGGGGCCGCAGTGTTTCGCCGGCAGACACGCGGCAATGGAGCAGTTCTGCGGACAGACCGATTCCCCGCGATTTGCGCTGGCTGCAAATTGGCCGCGGCCCAGCTCGACTTGCTCGCCTCTCGGACAGAGAAAGGCACCACAGAGACTGGCCCTCATCTAAGGGAGGCTCGTTTGGGCTCCCGAGCACGAAGAGGCGCACTTCCAGGGCGGAAAGTTGGCCAGCTTTGAGGCAGAGAGAGGCGAGTTAGAGAGAGGCGCGCATTTTTAAGTGGAAGGCAAACACGAGATGGGGCGACTGGAGGAGCCGTGTTTGCTCGCCAGACAAGGCCGCCCGAACGGAGGCAAGTGTGTGTCTGGTGCGAGCAACTTCCTGCTGCTCTTGGGCCTTCGTTTGCCGCTCACTTGGCTGCCCAGTTGGCTGGCCGCCGCTGGTCCATCGCAATGGGCAATTGGCGGCTCTGGCCAGTTCCCAGCTGGACTTGGAGCCGAGTTCCACTGGCCGGCGTTCTTGTGTGACAGGCAGCGCGCGGGGACACACTTGGGAGGCCTTGGGAAGACTGTTGCTCTCTCGGCGGAGCTTTGCTTCTCGCTGGAAGAGTCCCTTTTGGGCGAGCACAAAAATGGGCGCTCTGCTCGATTGTTGCAGGGCTCGTGTTGCGCGAGCTGCCCACTCGAAAGACTCACAATCGGCCAGTTGTGAGTTGAGGTTCGAGAGTTGAGAGTTGAGAGTTGTGAGCTTGAAGTTGTGAGTTCCCAGAGGAAAATTCCACTTGTTGTTGTTGTTGTTTTGCCTTGCTGGTGCAACAGAGACGAGCTGCACGCACAAGTGGCCGCTCTGCATGGCGCTCTGCCTGCCGCGCAATCGGAACACAATCGAGATGCCACTCAAGTGAGTCGGCGCGGCTCAACGGCGAGAGCAAGTGGGCCTCGCAACAGGCCGAGCAAAACGGCCAACAGTCCAACAACAAGCCCAACAACTGGCCCTACAACTGGCCCAACAACTAGCCCGACCACAACTACAAATAAAACGGCCACTTCTTCCTCCTGCGTGCCCACGCCCGCCCGGCCACCTGTTTTGCTGCAAACGGCGGCCCAAGAGATGCCGGCCAAGAATGCGCCGCCAGTGGCCGGGGGCCGCTCGTCCTTGGCGCTGCGAGCTGGCCGGCGGGCAGCGGCGAGGGGCGAGCGGGAAGTGGCAGAGACTAGGAGGGGCGTTGGTGCGCCGCTGGGGCTGGCCACTCGGCCGACTGGGAGCCCTGAGCTGCCGGCAAACTGCAGTCTGCAGTGTAGAGTCTGCAGTCCGCAAACTGCAGTCTGCGGGCGCACGCCGAACGCTCGCACACGAGCCGCACGCAGTCAACGCTGCACAGATTTCGCTGCGTTTCCCCACTGCCGCAGCGCAGAGAGTCGGACGCCGCGCAGACACTCGGCCGGCGAGCGACCACTACCTGTTGCTGGCCGCCATTGTTGTTGCGCAACAGGCGAGCTCCAGTCCACGCGGCTTCCTCGCCCAGCTGCCTCCCCCTCGAGCGGCGCCGAGTGGCCACCTCGCCCCTCCTGATTCTCGCAAGCCACGCGGCCCAACACGCCACAAACTGGCCCGCCGCACGCCCGCTCAAGTGGCCGGCGTCCAATTGTTGTTTGACGAGCGGGCCGGAAATGAATTGTTAACTCTCGGCGAGTGGCCAGTGCGCCGGGCTCGACGGTGGCGGCAGACTGTGTGCCGCTCGTTGCGAGCGGCTGGCCAGGCCACAGGGACGGCACGGCCACACTTGGCGTCCGGGGCTGAGCTCTGGCGGTTGTTCGGCCTTTTTTGGCTTCCTTTGGCGCGGATTCTTTCTCCGAGCGAGATGGAGAGATGGGCAGATGGGCCGGGCAAATGGGGGAGCCACTTTTGGAGGCGAGATGACAAAAAGCGGCCGCATGATTGGCCGCCCGGCTGGAATGCAACAGATGCCGGCTGGCAGAAAGTGCATTGCATTTCGGTGCAGTGTATTTCAGTGCAGCGCAGTGCACAGTGCATTTCTGTCTAGTGCAGTGCAGTGCAGTGCACTGCCTGCCCTAAGCCCTAAGGAGCGGGCTCTGCGGAGCGCGCGTTTTGGTTGAGTGAGAAAAACCGCAACGAGAGCGGCCGGAGCGCGAAATGCAGCCGCCCCTGAGCACTGGCAAAGTGCAGCCTGCGCGCACTGGCCCGCCGCTGCATTTCGCGCACCAAACAGACGCTCGCGGAAAAGCCCTAAGGGGCGCCTGGCGGAAGACAAAGCGGCCCGGCCGGCAGACACTTTTTGTCTCGCCTCTTTGGCACGTCTGGCTGGCGTGCACTACGAGCCACAAGGGCGGACATTGTTGTCGCAGCAGCAGGCCAATTAGGCGCAGCCGACGGGCCACGACCAGTGGAGCTGGAGCAGCGGGCGGGCGGCCGCCCTTCGAGCTGTTCGAGGACTGTCGCTCCTCTGTGGGCTTCTTTGTGTTTGTCGCGGGAAAAAGATGATGAGCTTTCACCTGTCTTGGCGCATGGCAGTCCCACTGGAAAGGCGATCGCGCCCTAAGGGAAGGCGGCGAGCTGGCTGGAAGCTGCTGGAAGCTTTTGGGGGGAGAAAAAAGAAGAAAGGAGAGGAAGTGGAGTGACATGAAATGAATTGCAATGGAGTGGCGGCTGGCGAATGGCGAATGGCGCAGACTGGGCGCCGCTCGGCTGCCCCTTTGCGGCCGGCGCATAAGTCACAGTCTAATGGGCACGCAAAGCGGCGCCACCTCGTCGCCGGCAACGCGCCCTCAGCCAGTCCAAGGCCGCTTGGCGAGCGGCAACTGTCGACCAGTTGCTGGCTGCTGGCTGCTTGCGGCTGGCGGCTGGCGGCTGGCGGCTGGAAAGCGGCAAGAGGAGACCACGAGTGGCAGTCTCGCTCGGCTGTCGGTTGGCGGCAACAAGTGGCTGACTGGGCGCCGCCCGGCGCACTTGCACTGCACTCGCACTGCAGCTCCACTGGCCAGAGACAGTCTGCGGGGCATTGTGTGCGCGTCACTGCAGCGCTGCACTGCCTCACTGATGCACTGGTCCTGTGCAGCAAAGGCACGCAGAACGCGCATTGAACGCGCACACAATGCGCAATGTGCACACGAGCACTGCGCTGCCGCTCGGCCAACAATAACAAGACAGCAAAACAACAGGTAAGCGGATTAGCCCGCCTCTGTGTCACTGGAAAGTGTGCTGAGGACTGCCTCTGGAGGACTAGCTTTGGAGGACTGCCTCTGGAGGACTAGCTTTGGAGGACTAGCTTTAGAGAACTGCCTCAGAGGTGGCCGCTTTGTCTCTGGTGTGTTGCCGTCTCGCTCTCGCTGGCAATCTCGGCCAAACAATCGGGGGCTGCGTGTCGGCGGGCGGCGAACAACAAAGACTAACGAGCAAAACAGCGGCCCAGTGGCGCCACTGGCAAGTGCAGGCTTCAGATGGGCACAAACCGGCGCCCATCAAGCATCAAGCATCAAGCATCAGGAGTCTCGGGTGGCAATTGATTTGCGACGGATCGCGCGGCTCCATCTGGCTCGCTCTTGCTCCATCTGGGCGAGCTGGCCCAGTGCAAAAGGCCCAAGTGGGCAGCTGTCTCTCTATCTGAAGGCTGCGTCTCGCCGCCAGAGCTGAGGGTCGGGCGGAAAGTGAGCGCGTTCCAGGCGCTTGGGGCGTTTGAGCGGCGCCCGAACGGTGACGCAACGCGCCGTGTCCGTCACAGCGGCTGTCAGTTGGCGGCGGCTGAGCTTTGGCGGCCGAGCTTTGGCGGTTCTGCTTCTGTTGCGCCGCTCGATCAAGAGGCGCCTTTTGGGCCTCGAGCTGGAAGGAAATCGATTCGGCTGACGAATTGATTTGCGCGGCTTAGGATTGGGACTTTTTGGGCGTTTTTTGAGCGCTTTTGGGAGCGCTTTTCGTGGCTGCTGAGCGGCGCAAAAGTGAGCCAAAGTGGAGTGAAAATAAAGCGTAAAAAGTGAGGGAAAAGTGGGGAAAAATGGAGCAAAAGGTGGCTTAGGAGAGGCCGAAAAGGTAGAAAAAGGGAGAAAAAGGGAGAAAAAGAGGGAAGAAGATCTAGAAGATCCAAAAGAGCTAAAAGAGCTAATACTTACAGGTGAAGGAGACGGTGAGCAGGATGACTGTGTAGCGGACGAGCTTGCGTTTGCCGCGCATCGAGCTTGGCGGAGGGCGCCAGTGGACGTCCGGAAGGGAGTCCGCATCTAAGGGCGAGCGGGCGTCCTCGGCCACGTCCTGCAGGCGGTCGCGCATCTTGTGCGCGCGCCGCTGCTGCCTGGCCGCCTGGGCCACCTCCACGCTGCCATACTGGGCCCACTGGGCTCCCTCGGGCTCGCCGGCCGCCCGTCTGGCCGAGCGCGTGGCCGCCAGCAAGTGCAGATTGGTGGGCGCGTGCGGCGGCCACCGGCACGAGGTGGACATCGAGTAGGAGGTGGCCAGCGTGGAAGCGAGCGAGTTGTGGTCCTGCTCGTGTTCCTGCTCCTGGTCGTGCACTATCACTTGCACGCTAGCCACTTGCGCATCCTGGACAGTCTGAACAGTTTCTGGACATGATTCGTGGGCCAGAAGTGGGCCGGAAGTGGCGGCCGGGTGAGCTTGATGGTGGCAGGAAGTTTGGCGCCGGAGGGCCTGCTGGCGCTGGTGCTCCTGGATGGCCTGGCCGGAGAGGGCCCAGTGGTTGTGGCGGTTGAGCTTGTGCAGGATGGTGAGCTTGTCGCGGGGAACGCGCGGGCGGTAGTTGTAGAAGAGGCACTCGTCGATGAGGGGCCACACGATGGTCCAGGGGACGTAGAATTGGAGACTGTAGGAGAGGCCAATGGCCAGGGCAAAGGCCAGGCGAACGAGCTCGTTCAGGGTATTTTGGGGCAAATTCAGGGTAATCGACCCGGCCACTGTTTGTCCATATTTGGCGTACCCAAAGAAGCCCACCCCCATGTAGAGCAGCGCCACCAGCGACATCGAAGTGTTCAGCACCCCATTTGGGCCGGAAATGCGCTCCGGAAACTCCATCTCTTTCACCAGCGGAAGCACCACCCCGATGCCCTCGAAGGCGTACACGGCGGTGGCGAAGAAGAGGGGCAGTCCGTTGAGGATGTTCTCGCTAATGCCCAGCTCCACCTGGATCATCTGGCTCTCCATTGGGCGCGCCACCAAGTCGGCCGCCAAGTGTCCCCCGTCGCTTAGTTGCAGCTGGCCGCTGGCCAGCGCCGAGGGGCCACCTGTTGCGCTTAGGGTGCTGTCTAGCTGCTGCACTTGAACTTGAGCTTGGACCTCTTGGGCTTGAGCTTGGAATTGCTCTTGAGCTTGAAATTCCGGCACTTCAGGTTGGCCTTGCTGCAGGTCGAAGGCGGAGTGGTAGGTGTGGAACTGGAGCAGGTCGAAGAGGATGAGCGAGAGGCCGAAGAGTTGGAGACAGTTGGCGAGGGTTGAGATGCGCGCCAAGTGTTTCAGGTTGCTCGTGCACGAGGTGAGTCCAATGACCGGAAATATGGCCACCAGATAGGTGGTGGTCGAGTAGTCGAGGGCGAAGAGGTTGAACATGGCCACTTGGAGGTTCTCCACCGTGAACAGTGTGTAGACGCAGCAGAAGCCGATTTGGGTGAACATCAGAAAGGTGGTGACCACAATGTGGGCCCGTTTTGCGAAGCGGCGCGCCCACTTGGGACCGAGTGCCAGGCCGAGGCCGGCCACTTGGTCGTAGTCGAGCGACTCGAAGTTGAAACGGTCGCAGAGACGGTTGTGGCTGGCGATCAGAATGTTCATGCAGTGGATGCAGATGGCCCCAATGACTGGGACCAGTGCCAGACCTAACCACAGGCCCACGTTCTTGAAGGCCAGCGGCATGGCCAGCACGCCGGTGCCAATGTTTGCCTTCAGGATGTGCATCATGGTCTGCCCGTCGGTGGTTCTGTTCGTCTGCTGGCTCGCCGGCTGACTTGGGCCGCCGCCCTGCTCGCTCGCCTCACTTCCGCCCTCGCCCTCCACTTCCTGCGGCCCCCCATTGCGCGGCCGCCCCTTCGAAGTGCACAGGCTGCTTGGCCCCGAGGCCGCCAGACAGTCGTCGGCCGTCCTGCGCCCCTCGCCCGTGTCGAAGTGCAGATTTCTGTAGTAGTTTGACGACTTTTCCGCCAGACTTTTGCGCTCGCTCGCGCCGCCACTTGTTGCCCCGGCGAGCTGCTGGCTCGAGTTGTCCATCTTTCTTTGGGCTTAGCTTTTTGGCGCTTTTTTTGGAGATTTTTCAGGATTTTTTGATGATTTTTTGAAGAATTTCGAAGATTTTTCGTCGTGATTTTCGGGCTCGATTTCAGAGCTTGGTCTTGGGGCTGGTTGTCTATGGCAAACTTTCCTCCGAAGGTCTTTTAAAACTTTTAAAATTCTCAATCTTAAAACACTAACTCTCCTCAACGAGAAAAGCTTATTGAAAGCCAATTAAAATCAATAAAATAGCCGATAAATGGAAGAGTAATAACTGAAATTTCTCACTACTAAATGTGTCTGAATAATGTTCTAAAATGAATAATGAAATCTAAATGAAACGCTTGAAATGGCGTCCAATTGATTACGATTGCTCTAAATGGTGTGCAAAATGGTCTTGGTGGTCCTAAGGGCGAGCTGGGCTCTTGTCTGGGTGTCTCTCTAACTATTTACAATCGTCTTTGGCTCTTTTCGGGCCAACTTCTTCGCCGCACATCCGAGCAGCCTGACAATAATGGAGACTGACCTTGGCGGCTTGGCTGGAATTCAGTTTGGGATTATTTATCGGAAATTCTGGCGAAATTTTGGCCCCAATTTCGCTGATTTGGCACAACTTCCCCCAAAATGTCTCAATAAAAAGTCTACAGGTTCCTTCCCGGAAAAATCTCTTCCGATGTTTATCTCTCGTCGTTTTCCGAGAAACAAATCGAATTTGGACTCTTATTGTAGCCAGTGACTAACTGTCTTCGTCTAACTGGATGCTTGGCGGCCCATAACAGTGGCCCGAAACTCGGCCAGCTCATGAGGTGTGTTTGGCTGATTGTTTTTGGCCGGCGCGAGTTCGAGTGGAAAGGAAAAGAATTCAACGGGATTCTTTCTGGCGAGCTTGTCACCAACTTGGATCCATTTCGTCCAATTGAACTCTCCGTTCCACCAAGAGCGACATGTGACGCATAGCGTGGAAGTTGCCCTAAGGGCTGCCAAGACCAAGCCGAGATAGTGGCACCAGCAGAGGAGACAGTCTGCGGCCGATGCTTAGTGGGTGTTTGTGTCTGTTTGTTTTGTGCCATTGCGGCGGCAAGAAAACAGCCGGCAGCTCGAGAGGAGCGAGACTGAAATTTTCCCAAACAATTTGCCACTCGCTTGATGCTTATCTGTGGAACCGCTGGTTCATTAGCCCATCATCATGGTACTCTTCTTTTGGCGCCGCCACAGCCGCCTTACCGCAAGCCCAATGGAGCGCCACCATCGCAACACAATGCATGTGCCATTGTGTTGCGTGCACTACGCGTCAAAATTAAGGTCACATTTCTGCGTAGCGCTGCACAGAAATTTGTTACCTTATTTTTGGCCATGAGCCAAAAATATACAGAATTGGGCACTGCCTAAGGGGCGCAGTTTCCAGTTTGCGCTGTGCACTCTGCACTCTGCACTGTGTCGCAGCAGCCACGTGAAAACCTTCCTCAGACTGTCTGCAAAACCCCGCACTTTCCCATCCCAATTTGCAAGCGCCAAACTTTAAACGAGCACGCCTTCTGGTCGCCCTCGTCCACCGGCCGCCCCAGTCCATCCGCCGACACTCGAAATCCCCCAACAATGGGTGTTAATTATGTCCAAAATCCGTTCTGCATAAGTGAGTTATTTGAGTGGAGTATTTCGTACCGCTCGGAACAGTCTAGTCCAAAGGATGGCCCTCGAGGCTGGCCCACAAGAGAGCGGTGATAAACGGGCGAGATTAGCCGCCGGTGTTGTTTGTCTCCAAGTTGAGGGGCATTAGTTTTTGCGAACAAAGCAAGAGGAGGATTGCTTTGTGGGCCGAAAAGCGAGTGCCAGGGAGAAATATGAGCTGCAGAAATGTGAGCCGAAGAGTATCCTCCTCCTTTTTTTTGCTGGCAGCCTAACAGAGGCCAGCGGGAGGCACACTTTTGCCCATTCAAGTGTATCCAAAAGTGTACTGCTCGGCCGGCAGCTGAGCGGCCACCGATGGGGAAAAAAGCCGAGCTGGCCGGCCTTGGCGGAGGAGCAGGGCCGGCCGGATCGACATTGAATTGACACCTGTTTCAATCACGAGATTAGCAAGCCTCGAGCGAGAGAGAAAAAGGTAGTCCCCGTGTGTCAGGCTGTCGTCTCTCTGTGGGCTGGGAAGATGCTTGGAGGATGCATTTGGGCCGCCGCCTCACATGGACAGGCGCCATTGTCGCGCCTGTCGCTGAGGTCGTGGGCCATCAATCTTGGCGCTCGGCGGCGGGCGAGCAAAAAGGAGCTCGGCCTGCAGAGTGGCACTGCGGGCGCGCACTTGTTGGCCGCCGTTTGTTGTTGTTGCGGTCCCCCAGCTGTACCTTAGCTGCGGCGGCCTGCGAGCGGCCGGCGCTTCACTACTGAGGCGAGCCAGGCGCCACCTGCGCGCTCGTTACGCAAATTTGCATAATCCAAGCCGAGCAAAACGCGGCCTCCCCAAGCAACGAGACGCCCAAGAGCGGCCAGAGCAGCCCCCTCTTGCAACTCTCCTTCCCGTCAGCTGCCAACACTGGCGGCTCGATACAAATTCGATGATATATTTTGCATTGTTGTTGTTCTTCTTGTGGTGCTCTTCGTCGTGTCGGCAAGCAAGAGAGAGAGAGAGCCATTGGGCGGCCCTCATGGCGCTCGGCCGGCCGGGAGAGGCCACGAGAAGAAGGGGCGGCGAGCTGGAAAACTGTTGAAGGGAGGCCTTCAGGAGGAGAGTTGAGCTGGCCAGCAAAGTTGAGCTGGGCTGCTCGCCAAGGCTCCACTGGCGGCAAGTGCTGGATGGCCAGTGATTAAGATGACGACGGTGATGAGATTCGAAAAGCGGATTGGAATTTTTCTCCGGCGGGAATTTGCAATTGTTGAATGAAGCTCCGAGTGGGACGAGCAGCCTCAGAGCAGCCTCAGAGCAGCCTCGCAAGAAGCATGATGAGGAGCAGAGCAAGAGAAAGAGCAAGAGATGAGCTCAAGGCGAGCTGTCGAGTGGCCTTGTTGTGCAATGGCGCCAGTCCGAGGCAGTTTCCCCGCCGGCCCATGTCTCTCATGAGCTCAGGCCAGAAAAGTGCATGCCCCAAGCATGCTCGCCGACCACCACTGCTCGGCCATGAATCGGCGCCCGACCTAAGGTGGCGCCGGTGCCCTCGACTGGGCGGCCGCGATCGCTTCGACGGATGGGCAATTTATTTTCTTTTTCTTTCCCTTTTCTCTCTCCCTTTTTCCTTATTTCCTTCCTCCTCTAAACTACATCCACTTGGCCCTCGACCAAGGCTCGCCCTTCCAGAAGAGGTGGCCGCAAATTGGAGCTCTCCCTCCATTGCTCTCCAGTTCAGAGCCCATTTAGCGAGCCAATGCGGCCGCTCGGAACAGGGCCAGCAAATCGCAATTGATGAGCCCGAAAACTCGATTCCAACAGAGCCATGAAATGATAATAATAAAAATAATAATAATAATAATAACTCCCTCTCCTCAGCAGCAGCAGCAGCTTCCAGGCTGAGCAGACAGTCTGTCTCTCAGGCGCAGTGATAACCATTTGGCCCGCTTGGAAGGTGGCAAATTTGAATTGAAATTTTTCGCCCATCAGTCCAACCAGAGAGGAAACCAGCGAGAGAGGATCTCAAAGACAAAGGCACTTGCGAGCATGGTGATTGAGTAAAAGTGCAGCAGTGCGAATCATTGCTCTTGCCTCTTATCTAACTGACAACATCTTGCCAGAGTGCATCCATCTGGCAGCCTTACACAGACTGTGAACTCGAACTGTATGTGTGTGAAAGAACGATTGTTGTTTTTCAAGTGGTTCCCAGTCGGTTAGCTAGCCAGCAGAGCTTCTTGCTAACTGACTGACTGACTGACTGACTGACACTTGGGGGCAGCAAAAGAGGAGCAGCAAGGGAGAAAAAATGATCCAAACCAGGAGATTGTGTGTGTGTGTGTGTGTTAAAGGACCACCAAAACAATCATTGCAGTTGCACCAAAACAGGCCCACTCAAAGGCAATAGCAAGCCACAGTTCTGGAGAGACTCGTGGCAACACACTCGTTTACCATCAGTAAATCTATCGTTATTTATCTTATATACTTGCCCCACACACACACTCACACACACCAAAGCGGCCTGATAAGTGAAGTGAAGTGATAAATTATTCCCCGTCATTAGAATCATTTTCCGTAGAGAACTTTCCAACAGAAATTGGCCTCGAAGGTTGGCCAGAAAATCCCCAACCATTTGAACTATCTGAAGGGCGCCTCTATTCTAGCCCTTAGGATCTCTTCCCAGAAAAAGATCTCTCCCAAGAAGTTGCCAGAATGAGGCTCAAAAGTTTCCACGTCGCCCGATTGTATCAGGTGGTGGCCATCAGCACGCCTCTGGCCGATCAACTCGGTCGCGTCTCCAAAAAGACGCCCATCTTCCATCTGCCAGTCTATGAGGTTAAACTCCAAATGGTGGACCCTGAGGATCCGGCCGGCGAGATTCGTGATCTCTGTTTCCACTGCGATCTGGCCGATTTGACCGACCTAATCGACAAACTGAAGAGCTTTCAAAATCAGCGGAAATTCTTTGCTGGCAAAAACAAAACAAAAGAAACACAACCCCCGGACCATGACACTGGTGTCTAGTTGTGGGTCGAAAATAGTAGTTTCCATTTAATCAATTTAGGATTAGTTTGTTCCGTTGTTTGCTTCTATTATTATGATTAATTTCCTTCACAGTCGTCTGAGTGAGCGCGAGTGAGTCGCCGGTGACCATAGGTGATGGTGGTTATGGATGCAAAATTTGGTCTTTCTCTTATGATCATCATCCCCACTCTCTAATCTAATCTAAATCTTCCTGAAATATCAACCTTATTGAATTGGGCTCGTCGGTTGCCAAGGGAGTCGCACAAAATGGACATATTGAGTGAAAGAAATGAGTTCCATGCGGAATCTTGATACTGGTCCAATACTTGATCGTTCTCTCACTGGCCATGTGACCACAGGGGTTGAACACATGCGTCAAGGGGCCCGAATCCACATAGAAACTAGGCTCGAGACCCATGCTCAACTTTGCCACAGTCCCGACTGACAAACAAATGGGACACGTTCTCTGGTTCGATTTCTCTGTGGCACCCCAGTCGTGATAGCCTTGGACGTGGCCACATTTCAAGTAAACATACGGCTGCTGGCTACTTCCCCCTTTGTCCTCCGAGTAGTTTGAGCTATGATGATCCTTGATGGGACTGTAAGAGTGACCATGATGGTTTGAGCTCCGCTTGTGCCTGTCCCCTGCATGACTACCTCCATGGATTGGTTTCCTAGGAATCACAAGTGTATTCAGGCCAACTGGACACTGAGGCCTGCTTGCGTTAAGCAGATCGATTTTTTCCTCTAGAGTTTTCTTGCTAGGTGATGATTTGAATCCATCGACAGATCTCCATAACAAGGTTGCACCACACAAGTCTATGAGAGTGCCATCTTGGAGTATGTTCGTTTCGTTTTCTATCCTCTTCCCTTTTTGGATGGCCGACCTGCTCTCTCGAATGGCATAGATGCCACCGTCAACAGATACCTCCCGCCATACACCACCATACTGGAAGTTACTCTCGGAACAATTATTATTTGTGTCCGCATTCGGTCTGGCATGGCTTCTGCTAGTTTTCGGGCTCGTCACCTGACGGGTGTCATCGTTGGTGCCACTACCACCACTCTCGTTGCTATCGCTTGAATTTCTGTCTATGCACATATCTTCCTCACCTCTGGAACGAGAAGTGGACACATCTCCTCTGGACACTCTATTTTCTCTATTGGCCTCAGTATCACTATCTGTTTGTTTCTCACAATAGTATCCCCTCTTCGGATGCATCAGAAGAATTCCATTGGTAGTGAGCCCATCAATGGAACTATTCTGCTCCCATTTGGTGGCTTTTTCTCCGAGGAAAATGTTCTTAGATGAATCAAAGCCGGCAGCATAAATACGAGCCGTGTATGGGGGATCTCGATCAACTATGATACGGCATGCAAATCTTGATATTGTGCTCTGGGCTGCGTGTGACCGTTTTGAGGAGCTTTGATTGCTCTTTTGCGGTTGAAGATGACTATTATGTTTTATTCGATCTTCGTAGAGAGCTGGAGCACCGCTTGGAGCATGGTTGGGCCTGCCTACCGAGGACAGATGTGGTGGCTGATGATGATGATGATGGGAGTCTGTGTAATGAGAACTACCCGGAAACTGTGAATTCGGTAAATGGTATAGAGAGGGATCCTGGCGTCGAAAATGCTCGGCCATAAGGGGAGGAAGATTTGATAGATTAGGTTGCGGATAGTTCAGTATCATCTGCTGTGGATGGCCTCCAACATGGCCGTACATAGCCTGCATCCGACCACGTGGATCATAAGGATAAGGTGGGACACCACGACTCAACATTTCCTCTCCCACCTTAGCCAGATGCCTGTGAAATCTGGTCATTTCCACTAAATCGAAAGGCTGCTGAACATGGTGGCTACTGGAGGCTCTCTCACTATAGTTCTGATTGCTACTATGATGATGATGACTTATCGGAGAAGCTGAGTGCTTATTGCTGGAGTTACTTCTATGACTGTGATGATTATGACTGTCTAGATGGGGACCAGATGGCACTGTATCCATAACGACGAAATCTATTGGATCCTCTGAAGAGCGACCGATCTGAAACAGATCAGTCTGATCGTCCCTTTTATACTCTACAATAATTGTTTGAGACCGAGAGAATGTATAAGAGATGGAGTAGTTTTCTCTATCTTGAATAGCCTTGGTCGCCTGGGGCTGTTTTGTTACAAAATAGTGCTCAGATTTCTTAATTCCGTTGGGAACTGGACGTTTACATAGTAGAAATTTACTTTTGTTCCTTCGACCACTTCGCTCACTGTTTGGTATGTAACCATTGTAGCCGAGAATACTCAATTCGCCGTAAACTACTGGCGGAGGTGGTGTGCTGCTACTGTTATTTATGATGGCAGTGGAAGTTCCTTCATCTATATTTTTAGAAAGACATAGTTGCTTTCTAGTTTTCCCATTGGATGAGAGCTGCTCACCAGGACCGACAGCGCATATTGTAGGACTGGTATCGATAGGGCTAGTTGGTATAACATCTAGTGAGGCCAATTGATTCTGATTGATCACGCTCTCTATCTGGTGCAACAAATCTTGTCCCGTCATGGATGTTTCAGCAACAACGTTGGAATCCTTGTTCTCAGAGTCTGCCATAATTCATTTAATATTAATCTATATCTCAAGTCGTTACAGTTTGATGAGTCGATTGTCTTGGTGATAAATTTCACTAAAATGTCATCATGCATACGTAATATATGTTTTTTATCTATGTTCTAATTATCCAGGAAATCATTATAAACTAGCTATCTGTATTCCATTATTATCTTGAGAACATGATTAGAATGTAAACCTTAGATATGTTCATTTAAATAATTTAGGTTTATGAGTAGGGGGGATAGTCTCTAGAGAGAATAAGTTTGCCCAATGTAAACATTGAGTTGAGCGTACTAATATTGTGTTCCTCTTGGGATTACTTTCTTTTCTGAATTGAATGGACCAAGATTATAAGAATGGGACTTAATTCATCGATGGATTCACACCAATTAGGATACACTAGACATAGTGGAACCATACGTGTCTGGTAGTGAAGAAGGATTTTGGTATCCCATATTGAAGAAAGCGAAACATGCTTCAGCTTTGTTTGCTCTCGAATAGCCTTTCACACCCATAAGTGTGTGTAATGTGCTAGGCTGCCTGAACATTGGCAGGCTAGGCGGAGTGCACGCAGCATGTGAGCTACTGCTAAGCAATCTAATGGCGGGTAAACTGTTGTTCGAGGAACGCGACGAAACACTGGGGGCGAGCAAGACCAGAACAACAGAACCATTTTCTTGCAACGGATTGCGACGCAGCTCGCCATTGACGGCCACTAAGATCCTAGTCAGCGGACAATGCTGTCGTTTTCAACAGGCTGGATTAGGTAACTTAATTGCGTTCAGCTTGCGACACTCAAGCTGGCTACTAGAATACCCTGCAATCATGGAAGCTGGAGAAAAAACAGACCCTGCTCAGGAGTATGCTAGATTCATACAGATCACCCGTAAACATCAGGCAAATCGTGAAAAACAAAAGAGATTGGCTTCCAAAAGCAAGCCAGAATTAACTGATGAGTACTATATCGACATCTCTCAATTGGACACACTCACTCAAGATAATCTAGTCAATGTGCCCTCTAAGGAGGACGATAGCAACGACTCAGGTGCAGAACAAGTGGAAAAACTGGTCAAACTTTACGGCAGTCAGGATTCATTTGAACGCATACGTTCTATGGAGATGAATATTGATGAGCACTTCAAGAGAAAGTGTAAGGAACTGTCCCCTTATTATTGGCCAGTCATCCCGATAAATACAAAACCTTACTTGAGCCCATTGCGTAGATGACATCAGCTCGCATGGGGTGTGATCAGCTCTATGGCGCTCGATGTTGGATTAGATCGATACTTTGCTGACTCTAACGCTTTTGTGGCATTCTTGTAGACTGTGTCGTGGCAGCGTTTCTGAGGAATCATAAACAAGACCCCAAGACTGATTGCGTCCATGGGGCCTCTTAGTCTGAATAAATCTTTAACCCCATTAGATAGAATCACATTTTTCATTGTTTTTTCGATGAGGTTCTGTCCGTTGCATATGATGTTACGCCGCAAGGCTGAGCCAAGCTGAGCGGCGCCATAATTGATCTCTATACAAACATTTCTATCTTCCAAAGTTTTGAATTTTGTTTTGAAGAAGTTGAAGTCCATCCTTTCGCTGAGATCAAAGGTGAGTATATCTAGACTGGTATTGCCTCTGGCTATATATTGCAAGATATCATAATTTAATGGCTCGAGCGCTAGCAGGTCATATGATGCTGTTGTTGGATTCTTGTTCAACTTATATAACGAGTCAGTATGGTTGACTTTCACGGTCAATCTTGTGTAAATTGTAAATCTCTTACCAATGTTCAGTACTTCCTTGTTCGGTGGTTCTGGAATTTGAACCATCTTACTTTTGCTTTCGGACAGATCGACGACTACCGAAAGTGCTATCGTATGAAATCCTAGCTGCTTGCATTTATCAATCTTTTGTCTAATAGTTTCCTCGGAATCCCGAACTCCTAGATCTTCTATGCAAATATTGAGATCCATTTTCCTGGTTGGATGTAACTGCAACATGTGCCATAGAATGACTCCTATGCACGTGGAACAATTTCTGCAGCCACAAGTTTTCGCGCAGCTTAAAAAGGCGCGATGCTGCGCAGTGCGATTGCATGTTGCAACCAGGGGACCAGCGAACTTTATTTAGGCTCCTGGTGCAACTCATAATGAGCTATCCTATTTGGAACTATATAACATGAAGCCTACTTTCTGACACTCAATTCAGAATCGATCAAATGAGGAACGATGGATCATGATCACACAAGAAGACATCTGAGGATATTGAGATCTCGAGTGGTGTCGCTGGAGAAGGAGCTGAAAGCAGCGTTACGTCATAGCAGAATTGCAGATGAGAGAAAGAAGAATCTTTTAGATGGCCTCCAAATCGCAGAAGCTAATCGTAACGAAAGACTCCAAAGTCTGGAGTCAAAATATGGCGATGAAATCGATGAGTACCTGAAGCAAATCAAATTGGCCGAGGAGGTCCTTGCGAAGAAGAAAGAAGAGCGGGATGCAATGATTGAATACCTGATAACACTCAACCTGACTGAGCACTCTCATGAGGAACTGAGAAGTTTTGATTGGAATTCCCTTCAGAGATTAGTGGAGAATCTAAGTAAGCCAAGTGCAGAGATGTTAGCTCAGCGAAACAAAGCCTCTGATCTGAATGAATTGGCCGAGGTTGCCGGAAAGCATCTTGACGAGATGATTGAACAAATTGCGTCAGTAGAGATTGTGAGAGACAAATTGAAGAGTACGATTGGCACTTTTCAAAGTTATATGAACGATTGGCAAAAATTGAAAGAGGATCAAGAGAAGCGCATCTCCAAGGTGCAAGCTGACAGTGAGAAATTAAACCTACTGCTGCGACAATGCGTAGCCAGTAATGAACCCTTGTCTGAGTATGTTACTAAAAATGTTCAAGCTAAATGCCAGTCATTTGTTTATAGTGATCCTGATTCGGTGGAACTTCTTGATGGCCTCAGGAAGTTCAAAACACGCCAAGATAGAATCATTGAATTACTTCGTCACAAGGACTCCAAATTAGGTTCCGAAACCAATAAGCTTCAGGTAGCTCGAGATCAAACTCATGATCAATTGAAATTTTACGTTCGTCTAATTGAACAACAGCGCAATGCAGCTCTGAACAGATGTAGGGTAAACCAAGCGAGGGACAATTGTGATCCAAATGATCCCCCCATGCGCACGGAGCAATCATCCGGCTGCCCCAATGGAGGCGGATAGAGTTCTTAGTCCGCATCTATCCTCCCGAAATGGGTGGAATCAGTGCTACTACATCACCTTGAGAGAGATTTATTACCTGATTTGGTGATACAAAATCCTCATTGATGGCCAACATAATGGAATCTGGGTCAACAATTGGAACACTTGGACTATCATTTATTTCCTCATTCGCTGCTCCATGAACATAGACACTATTGGCTTGGCGTCGCTTGAACCAATTAACTGTGAGTTGTTCCAAGATGAAGGATCGAAGTCCTGCGGCCGACTCCCAGTGAGTATGGTTGAGTTCTAGCTGAGACTCTGTTTGTTCGTCAAACTTTTCGCGCAAATCGGCGAAGATCAATAATTTTATTGAGACCATTTGGCATCAGAGTTGAATTGAAAGTGATTCTAGTGGGAATATTGTCGAAGCAATAAATATTAATATCTCCTATGGGCTAATCTAGGGGAATAGAATAGATAGCAACAAATAACAGATTTGGTTGGAATTATGTATGAAGGCTAGGAGGAAACACGAGACCGAGATGAGGCTTGGGATCGTGTTATGAGCGTTGAAAAGCGTTATTGTTTACTCATAGAGTGTCCGTTTGAAGCTCTCCCATGATTGCGATTAACATTGTCACCATTGGCTCAAGCTATTAGCCATTCTTGCCATTCAGAAATTGTCCAACAATAATGAGCCACCATTTTGTTGTTCACAATGTGACATTTGCTCAAAGTTGTTCATTGTCAGCAGTACATTGTGGACTGTTGCACGAATCTGCTGTTTGCTGCTGCTGCTCCTCCATTGGCTGGCCTGTAACATGAGCGTTATCATGATCAGTTTCGTTTGCCTCGTGATCACTGTTGTTGTTGGCCGAGTGCAAATGGTGGTGATGATGGTGGTGTGTGGCTTGTTGTTGCTGCTGTTGATCTGGTTGCGATTGCCCTCTGGAAGGCTGCGATGTTGCAAGAGGCAGCGGGGCGGCCGCCAAATAGAGCGGAGTTTGGGATCCCTGCGCTATGGCCTCCTCGTATTTGGGCGGCGGATCGAAGGGGGCGCTCAGTTGGTAAGTCTGCAGCTGGCCACTGGTCGAGAGATGGGGCGGCGGACTGGCCGCGGCGGCCGCTCGCAGCAGGGCCAGCGCGGCCGAGTTGTTGTGGGGCATGGAGAGAAGTAGCTGGGTGGCAAACGAGGGATAGAGCGCGGTGGTGGTCTCGATGTCTGTGGTGTCGAGGGCGCCGTTTCCGTCGGCCGCCGCGGCCGCGCCCACCAGCTGGGTGATGGCTGTGGCGCGCGCCACGGCGCCAGCGGGGGCGCCATTGTTTTGCTCGGCCGCCAGGCCGCCCGACGTGGAGCTGGGCGACATGCCGCTGGGCCCGCTCGAGGCCGCCGCCGCCAAGTGCTGCGCCATGAGTCCCGCGAAGGACCTGTGGTAGGCGCTGGCCAGCGAGCTGGCCGCCACCTGATACTGTCCCCCGCCTGCAGAGGACTGTCCAGGCGACTCGTTGGCCAGCGCCGCCGCCAGCCGAGCCGCCGTGAGTGGCCCAGCGGCGGCTGCTGCTGCCGCCGCCGCCGCAGCCGCCGGACTTCCGGCCAGGGCGACCAGCGAGTCTCGGTGGCGCCCGGTGGCCAGCCCATTGGCGTTGGGGCAGCCTGGAGTGCCTGAAGGAGTGCTGCTGCTGTTCGCAGTGGTGGTGGTGGTCGTCTGGTAGCTGCGCGAGCCTGTGGAGCGGACCACCCCGAGCGTGGGCCCCAGCAGGTCGTAGTCGAGGGCCACGATGTTGTCGGCGGCGTCCTGGGCGGCTGAGTTGTGGTGGCGCACCGTGTGCACTATGGTGCGACAGTCGTGCACTATGCGCTGGATGAAGAACCAGGCCACGGTCATCAGGGTGAACAGCATGATGGCGCCCATGAACACCTCCAGGGGCGTTCTGATCCGGAAAGGGTCGGAGGTGGCCAGCGTGTGGTGGTGGCCCATGTGGAAGGAGTGGCCCCCCGACGGCGACAAGGAGGAGGAGGAGGAGCTTCCGCCGCCCTCCTGCGGCTGGTCCAGCTCGTGTCTGCTGCTCTTGGCCTGTTTGGCGCTTCCGCCCAGCTGGAGGAGCTGCTGCTCGTCCTCCTGGTTGGCTTGCTTGGTGCGCACTGGCCTCATCAGGCCCAACAGTTTGATGCGCCGCTTCAGCTCCTTCAGTCTGGCTATGTCCTGCTTCCTGCAGGGCCGCGGCTCGTTGCTGGGCCGCACCTCGTCGAAGGACAACAGATCGCGCACCAGCCCCTCTGGGGCGTTCTCCTCAAAGTCCTCCAGCCAGTTTGCGTCAAAGCCGATGCTTAGCAGAAACAGGTTCCAGTTGCAGGTGGAACAGGTGTGCGTCTCTTGGTCGAAGAAGTGGCCCGGCGGACAGTCGCAAACGGGCTGCTCGTTGGGCGCCCTTGGGGCGCACACCAAGTCCACGCTGATCGCCTGGCACTGGTGGTCGTCCTGGCAGTCCTTGAGCAAATCGGAGCGCGACTGGCACAGGTTGGTCTGTCTGTTCAGGAAGAAGCCCGACTTGCACACGCAGGCCCCCCGGTCGCACAGCGAATTCTCGTCCTCGCACTCAGCTCGTCCGCCAACTTCCGCTTTCCCTTCCGCTTCCGCCTTCAGGCCGCACAGTCGGTGCACCTGCCCGTTGGGCATCCGGATCAGGTGGCCCTTGGGGCCCGGGGGCGCCGTGGACGCCGTGGAGCTCGAAAAAGTGGCAGCACTGCGCCCACTTCCGCCCGGCTTGCTGGGCCCAATCTTCGTCGGCTGCTCGCTAGATGTTGCCCTAGCAGACTGTCCGCCGGCCGCCGAGCTGTCCAGCTCCGTCTGGGTGCCATTCGGCGCCCGTTCGAGCTGGCCAACAGTTGAGACCGCCGGCAGACTGGCCGCCGCGGTGCTGTTGGCGGAAGTGTCGCCTCCACTTCCTCTCGCGACTGGCTCAGAGCTTGACTCGCGCTCCAGATCTTCGGGGTCGTCGCGCCACACGAGCGCCCCGGCGGCCAACCGCTGCGCCCGCTCCTCCACGGCCAGCTCCTCGGGCTCGTCTTCGGCGGCCCCCGTCGAGTCCGAGTGGGAGGGCCGCGACTGGGCGAGCGCCAGCCGCGTCAAGGCCGCGCCCAGGCCGCTCGGGGGGCCCTGCTGGATTCGCGAGTCGAGCGGACTGGCCGAGCCGCAGCTTAGGGTCGCCAGCATGAACAGAAGAACGCCTGCCAGATCGAGAGCTCGTCGCCATTGCAGCTCAGCTTGTTGAGCCATTTTGCTCGTCGTTCTCCTCGATCTCGGCGGCCTCTGGCTCAGCTTGGGGCCCATTTTGAGGCTCGCCAAGTGGCTCGCTCTTGGCCACCGTCTGGCCAGTTGCGGGTGGGCCGCCAGTCTGCGCGATGGCCTCCTCGTAACTGGGACACGAGTCCTCGTGCAGCGGACTTGCGCCGTCCAGTTGGGCCTCTGGTGAGTGTTGATTGTCGTAGCTTTGTTGTCCTAGTTGAAGGCTTGGGTTTGCCAAAAAGATGGCCCCATTTCTGGCGTCTAGATTTGGAACAAAACAATTGCGCCCCCCGCTTGCACTACCCACACTAAGCGTTCCCTCTGGCCTCTGGAAGGCGCTCTGTGTTGGGCCCGCCGAGTGGGCAACGCTGCTGGCCGAGTGGTAACCATAGGCCTCCGAGGCCAAGGGCGCCTGGAATGTGGGCCCGGCCGAGCCCAAGTAGGCGTGCTGCGTCTCCAAACCGGAAAGCTGGTTTCCAAACAGGGGCCTGATGGTGTTGTATGGGTCGTAGGAGATGGAGGAGAAGGAGCTTAGGGATTCCTGTGCTCCTCTGTTATTTGTCGTCTGCTGGCTCGTCTGGCCACAGCTTTGGTGCACCAAATTTCCCCCACTGTTCACTACTGTTTGGCTCACTGCTGCTGCTGTTGGCTGACTGTGCCAGGCGATCATTGGGCTCACATCCAAATGGTGCTGGTCGCTCTGTTGGGCTCGAGCAAAGCTGTATTTGTAGCGGCGGCTTTTCTTGTAATTGGTCAACTTGTGGCAGAAACAAATGATCAAGATGGATCCAGTTAGGACGAGAATAAGCTTTGTCAGCGCGTCAATGATCGAAAAGGATTCTCCAGAGAACCAGAAGAACATGTTTCTTCATTATTATTATTTTGATATTTGTCTATTTGTCTCCCACTGGTCCGTGCTGCTTCTCCTCGCTAGTTGTTAACACCTTAACTGCCTTAAATGTTGGAAAACTTCTATCTGTATGTAAAAAGCTTTCCAATAAATCTCGAGAATGTGGAAGATGTTTTTGCGGACACTGCTCAATCACTGTCTGTGATAATACTTAGTAATAATACTTAGTAATACAACAATCTTTGCAGTGAGTAATCCAGCTTGCATTGAGCTTTCACTTGCATTTGGTTCTCTTTTCCATTCAGTTTTCACTACACCTCAGGCCAACTTAATCCACTGTCAATGGTTGAACTTTGGCTCGCTTTGGATTGATGTCGATGCTTGGCAGTGGTCAGATGAGAAAGTGTCATTTTTGTTCGCTCTTGAGCCTTTGCTTTGGGTTAGAATCGAAAGATTAATTGATGCAGAATTGCTCTACTGATCAGGGAGGAAGCTTGTGGCTTTGTCTTGGAATTGGAGATTGATTAAAAATTGCCTTGCAAGTAATAATAACTAACAAGAAGTGAATTGGTGATGGAGCTAATAGGGAAACGAATGCGCTCTAACGACAGTGGATAATGATTGCTCGTTGGAAAGACAGGCGAAATTTGAACAGTTGTGACACAGTGTAGCCACAATTGGCACTAATTTCCCTTTGAGCTGGAAGACACAAGGCCGCTTTTGTTGGCTCTCGCCCAAGGGGCCAGATGAATCTCCATCTGATTGCACTGAGCAAACTGGAGCCCTCCAGAGACAGACATCAACAAGGAAGAAAAACAACCCTATGCACACTTGCTCGCGGCCCAAAGCTCGCGCGTGTCTGCCTGTGCGTGTGTCTCTGTGTCTAGCCAGAGGCTGGCCCCCCAATTGAGCTTGGGGGCGCCTGCGACTCGCCAGATTGCGCCCCACAGACTGTGCTCAGTGCTAGTCAGCCAGAGCAGCAGAGTTGGCGCGCGCCCTCCCCCACGGCCAAGCCTCTTCCGCAAAGCTCAGCGCGGCCAGCGCGCCAGTTGGGGCGCCACTTCCGCGGAGGGGCGCCACCTGTCATGGCGGGCGGCTCGCTGGGCTCAAGGCGCCCAAGCTCATGGGGCGCGTCTCTTTTCGAAGCCGATCTGCTTGGATCTGCTTGGATCTGCTTGGATCTACTTGGATCTGCTGCAGCTGAGGGCGAGCGTGAAATTGGGCCGCTCTTTGCGCACACAGTTATAGGCGCGCGTAGGAGTGTTGTTTATGTTTATGTTTATGTTTGGCACTGTGAGTTGGAACTGCTTTAATGTGTGTGCGTGTGTGTTTGACTTAGGTGAGAAAGAGGGCTTTTTACAGATTGTTTTTTCCTTGCTCGTTAGCTCATGGACGCCAATGGCTCTGTACAAATTGGTTCCAATCCATGTGTGCAGCTGACAAATTGTTACAATTACAATTTCTGTA
>Ga0058701_10000697_pt1 | contig 22529 bp, 13 predicted proteins | sample AgamicOrMae_FD_97039 | JGI IMG/M metagenome (GOLD analysis project Ga0058701, IMG submission 97039) | Agave microbial communities from Guanajuato, Mexico - Or.Ma.e | ecosystem: Host-associated > Plants > Phyllosphere > Phylloplane/Leaf | place: Guanajuato, Mexico | collected 2012-06-04 | reverse complement strand
TTTTACATCAAAATTTATATAACGTATATCTAAAAAATTAGCGATGGTCGTGAACGGGTCAATGAAATATGGGTGGATGAATCATTTAAAGCATATATGTTTCCAAAACAAACTGTGGGTAATATTGTGATAAATCTAAGTGTTGGTCGTGTTTAATAAAAGCAAGGATTTCTTGTTGAGCATACTTTTTATTTTAACTTGAATCACATCCCATAAACAAACAAGTGGTCTTGTATAAAACGGAAACTGTCGGACAGTGCTCAAAACAGGCAGGAGCAGTTTAGCCTAGCTATTCTCAGCGAATAACCTTTCACCTTCTACCTGTGAGTATCGTCCAACTTTCTATTCTGGAGAGAGGAAGACAAATATACTATCTTGAGTGGCTCAGCCCCGAGACGTGTCCTCTTCTAGTCCCAGCTGAGTTCGATGCCCGTGGTTTCACGATCTCACGGCGAAAAATGGATGTGGTTCTCCACGCACTGCGCTCGTATCACTGATTCTACAGTACAGTTTGTCAACCAACACCTCTTTTTACTCGTACGAGTTAAATTGTTTTGAGCACTAAAGAAAATATTGTTCGAACATTTCACAGTATGTATGTTGATGACAAACGCACAAACGAAGGGTAACATGAGCACTAACGTATTACTGTGTTAGAGACACGACCATTGCAAGGAACATATCAGAAAATTGTATCGAAACTCTTATACATACAAAACATATTGCGATGTATTCCTCTGGAACGGTAGCACTACTTCTTGGATCTAAATTTGTGCCGTTGTGAGAGCGCGTTGCGAAGTCTCCGATCTCATCCGGTAACATCCTTGCATCCCTCCGGATGACCGGAGTATAGGCAGACGATAGTGGACGGATAGTATCTTTCCACTAGCGCGCTGTTTCATGGGATGAAATCGGAGCCTTGGCTAAATGACTCAGGATTCTCTTTTTTCTGAACTCTAAAACGCGTTCAAATACGAAAGAGGGCAGATTCCGTCCCAAAGTTTCCTGATTGATCAACTTCTAAACGGACTTCGTGATTATCCTGGAGATGTTTCGCAACCTTTTACAAAAACGTTACGAAACATCTTTTTTTCCTCATAATTTTATGTCATATTTCTTTACATAAAGTGAAGACGTCATTCTATCGTATATCGTTATCCCCTCAATGATGAAGTCTGTTTAGAGGCAATCGTACTCATCTATACGAACCTTATAGATTGGACGAAATTGGACTCACTGAACTCATTGCACCCTCACAACGGACACTACTTCTAAACACTTTTCAAATGAGAATTAATCTCACAAGAAGAGTCGAGACTGCAACAGATTTTCTAAACAAAATAAACCGATTATCCTGTTTGAAGGCGATCATAGGGAGGGCCGTGAATAGTCTCTGGTTGCCCAAATCAGAGTTAGTTAAAACCCTGTAGTACGGAGTTTTCGCCCTTGAAACAAAAGTGGGTAATCGGAACGATCAACCAATCAACAAGGCCGCTTTTGTGAGATTAATTCTGGCTGATAGGCCTATTTAGTTCTACACGAACACAAACATTTGCTTGCGTGTGGGTGAAGGTGCAGTCGGCAGGATATATGAAAAATTAACGAGTCGTTGAGAAACTCCAAAACAACGTGTTAGAAATTGACATATTATTCTGCTATCTGATTGTTGAATTGACTTCTGCTTGATATCCTCCTGTCCGCCGTATACGTGTGTTTAACTGAATACCAGGAATCCCCATACCAATTCCCATAGTTCATTACAATGCCTTAGTAATTCCGTATCCCTTACGTGTACCTTTCCCCATTTCCTCCTACCAAGGCTCAAAAGTTCAGAACCGCAAGCTGCTGTTAATCGTAAAGGCAAATTTTTCTGCCGTATCTCCGAAACATACCATAAGTTACCGCGTTGTGAGAGCCTTCAAATTGTAGCAGTGTACCATTTGAAAGTAAGTTAAGTTGCCATGGTGGTCTATTCTGGCGACTTGCCAGTCCAAATAAAGTTACCTTTGTGGTCCCTTAACTGAGCTGTTTTAAAAGTGGAGATTTCATCCTCCTTCCTTTTTTTCTTCTTTTTTTCTATGGTGCACCTTCACTGAACACAAGTGGCCTCAAAAGAAAATTTAGCCCAAATTGCGAAGTAGTTGCTTAGCTTACATTTCACAGATAAAAACACCATTTTTTGGTGCGATCTTCCTGAATTGACAAGATTTCCCATTTTCGCAAAATTGTTTGCTCGCTATTTGTTCATTGGTAGGTCTATTTGCAATTTTCGGCCAAAGGAAATTTAGGAGAAGCTAAAAATGAAACAAACCTTTTTCTCACACGCCAAAATGCGAATCGACCAAAAATCCAACTAATGGCAAGCATTTTTTTTTTCGAAAATGGGACAATCTCACCAATTTTACGACGATCGCATGTTAAAACTGGTAGTTTTTAAGAATTATTCTAGGTATGTTCCATCGGAAAAAAAGCAACGAAAAACCGTGTCTTCAAACAACGATTGTCGCCAAAGTAGTGGTTTGATGCTACAACAATTGTGATTGTCGTAGCTGTCGATGGACTCCTACTGGCGGCAATGTCTTATTATTGTCAATTAAATCATTGGCACATCAGTTTTCCAAGAAATGGTCAAAAAGTCTCTATTGGAACAAAACCATCCGCGATGTTTTGTTTTATCCGTATTTTTTAATATTTTTTGGCCGCTGTACGTCCTTCCCCACACGCCTCGGGACTTAGATATTTGACGCTTTAACATCATTCTAACAACAATATTTATAAATAATAGTGTATTATTGTTGTTTAGCTTTTACATGTCATTCAAGGACTTCGCTTTTCACAATTGGTACAAATCGACAATTTTTCGTGTTTTTTTCTTCTTTTTTTCCTTTTTTAATTATTTTCACGTCTTTTTTTCACTGTCCTACTGCGTTTAGTAGTTTACATACTTTAGGGTAAGGATTCTATTTTTATTTGTTGCTACAAATGTGATGAGATTTGTTATAAACATTTGCTAGTGAGCATTCCATCCAACATTCGTGGTGTTAGCATCTATAAGATCAGCTGCAATTCAATTTAAGCGGGTTCTGTATTTACATTAGGAATTTAGGTACAGAAAATTAGTTATGTAACTCTTCGCAGAATGTTGTTAGTTGTCATATTTCCTACCGAAAGATTTGCTACAATAGTGACCATATTTCATTTCATATGGAATCCTTTGCTGGAGTGTTGTCATTTTCAGCATTGTATTTGATATGGCCACCCCAGAATTTTGGCAGTGTTTGTCTTGACCCATCTCGCTTTGATGTGCCGTAAACACTTGATATAAATGAGCAAACTTTTTAGACAATCTGGAAGATTGTTTTAGTTAGATTCACAAAGTGACGGAAGAGTTTTAAGTTACTCATCGCAAATCTCTTTGCCCAATGAGCTAACAGTCAGTCAATTTTTTTTCCCGAAATGAGTGAACTGAACAAAGAGTTTTAATTGATTAATTAATGCAAATGAGGAGAGTTATCGTTTACGCTCAAAATCGTTGATAGTCGGGTACCAAGGTGCCTTTTGAGTGCGTTAATGTCTAAAAGAGATACAAATCAAGATTACTTTTTATTACGTTGTCTTTAGAAGTTTTAAGTTTTTTTATTATTATTATGAAAGGATACTTTATTTTGTAATTTAATTTTTAACCATTTTTTTTTGGGGTCAGATGACACATTTTTCGTACGGAGTCACAGAACATCACGGCGAGACTTTATGAAGTGGAACTAAGAGTTCAAAAATGCGTTTTTCCTAAAAAAAAAAAAAGAAAAAACCATTGTCTCATTTACCTCCCGGTGTACTAGTCCCCATTGTTTTTTGCCAGTCTTTGTTGACTTTTGAAGAGAATGTCCGAATCAAAAGACAGGCAATGTGCAACTTGTAAAGGGCTTTGACACAGCACCGGCTAATACAACAGATACACAGTACTTCTTGCGGATATTAGCTGTTAAAGCTTGTCTGAGTTATGTATCACAGTTGACTTCTTTAGTTGTACGTTTCAATATATGACACTAGTCACAAAATATATGTACCCCTTTAACAACATTCCACTATGTAAACAGAAAATGATTCGGAGGGTTTTCATACTCGAACCAATGCGAAGTACCAGCTATTATACAAAAAGAACTCAGTTGAGTAATACCGCACAACGTAAACCACATTCTTGTTCACATTCTGAAAAATTCCTTTACGAAATTACAAAATGTTCTAGAGTAACACTATAAACGCACGCGAGTCTTAGAAGTAGAGACAGGGTTTCGTCAGATCATGTGTTATATTCCCTGCGCGGAAACAATGGACGGATCATGCCATCCTGCGGGTCCAGACTTAGTTGCAAAGAAAATCGGTTTCTGTTTTGAGAATAAGAGCTAAACGAAATTTCGGTAGGCCTGTTACACCACTGTAACCACTTGCAATGCCCGGCTTTTCCTTTAACAACCCACCTGGCATTGCATGTTCTAGGATTCGCGTTTTAAACTAAACGGACATCTTAACCCATAAGCGCCCAGATTCCTGTCACTGTGGGCCCATGTGGGTTAACTCCTGCCAAAGGAACTTAATGAAGTACACACACAGCTCAAATGAGTATCAAGTGCTTAAAATTGTACTTCGCTATTATTGTGACGTACATTGAACAGGTTCTGCACCACGTGCCTGGCAGTATCGACCTGTCATGTCGCATGAGGTTGAGGTAGCCCGTGCTTGACAACGTCCAATCCAGTTGGTGTCTCGTTCGGGCGGGCGCTGGCACTGGGCATGTGTTTGGCATGGCAGTGGAGTGGAGGACACAAAGCACCGGAGCTCACTTCCCGCGGTAGATTTCGATGATTCTGTCCTGGTCCACGTATTCGAATATGTGAGGAGCGTCCATGAGGATCCCGATGGTGCCCGCTGTCGTAACGATAAAGAACAAATACAGCTGAAGCCGATCGATTACCATGGCCACGTACTTCCAGTCCTCCCGGATCTGCAACAGTCACCGCAACCTCAAGTTATTCAACCTCCTTTTGCCTTGCCACGTGTCGTCCCTTTGACAGAGAACATTCGTCTTACCTGGATATACTGATCTTCGTTGCGCAGATGCTCCGCAATAAACTCAACGGCCTCCGTGGCTTTTGAGGCCTCTGGCGACAAGAGTAACGAGTCGGAGCTCTCGCTCTCCCTGCGCCCAACGGCGCCCACCATCCCCAGCGGGCCGCCCAGACTCGCGGAGGCGCCCATCTCCGCGCTCGTCTTTCGGTTGATCTTACAGTTCGGATGGTGGAGGTCGGACAGCTCCATGGCCTCCATCTTGCTCTTGCCGGGCCCCAGGTGCTTGGGCAGCTCCGCCGGGGAGCCGTATTGTGCGTGAGGGGGTCCCGACATCCCGGGCATCTCCATCATCCACCGCAAGCGGGTCTTCTTCGGCCTCTTCATGAGCAGGAACATCGGCAGGTAGTAAAGGAACACTGCCCGGATCCACATGGGCATGCGATGGGTCCGTGGGCCTCGGAAGTTCCAGTTGATTATCACCACTGTCGCTAAGATACTCACAGTGTTCATGATGAAAGTGAAGAGTAAATATTTGGCAATGAGCGGGAGCACGAGCGAGGTGGGCGGAAGAATTTTACTCACAAGCAACAGGAACACAACCAGTGACAGGAGAATACTGATTCCGAGTGTCACTTTTTCTCCTGCCTCGGCTGGCAGATAGAACACTAACACGCAAAGAAATGAAATGAGCACCGTGGGGAGGATCAAGTTGACAGTGTAAAAAAGAGTTTTCCTCCGGATGATAATGTAGAACGTGATGTCCGTCTCGGTGGGGTTCAGTTTCTTTTCGTCGGGGTACACATTCAGGTAGGCGGGCACTTCGATGATGTCCCATGTGCCGGACTTCCAGTAGTCCGACAGGTCCACGAAGTTCTTGTTGTTGTACAGCGCGAGGGACACCTGGTCCCCGTTGAACGTCCATGACCCGAACTTCATGATGCACGTTTGCTGGTCGAATGGGAAGTACGTCACGTCGATTGTGCAAGAGCTCTGCGCATAAAAACAAACTTCTTCACATCTACCCTTGCTCCGAAAACACACCTGGAAAAACCGCCGCTTAGCCCTCGCTAGTGTCATTCTTTCATCCAGCTCCTCGTCGGTCTCTACGTGCACCTTTTGATCCACTCATCGTCATCCAACTCCTCGTAGATCTGTACGTTATTTACCCTTTGATCCACTCATCGTCATTGCTTCTATTCCTAGCCACCTTTATTTTATTATTTGACAATCACAAACGAATCAACAACGCCTTTGAATGGAAGTATCAAAGATTTATGTTCTGAACAAATTTTACGAAGATTTTTTGACTGGACTCCAGGAAGTGTACATTTTATAATTGCTGTTTTGTTTTGGTTTTGGGGTTTTTGATTTATTCCGCGGCAAGGTTTTTTTACCTGGTAAATGGCTGGCGGTACCCAGAGCACCTCTCCATTAGGATAGATTAGTACGTTGGACTTGTAGCGCACCTCATAGTTTCCGTCAGCACTGCAACACAACAAACACGAAAGTAAAAAATTTTGATTTATTTTAGTTTAATTTAGTTTTTTACCGCGGTAGGTTTTAGATTTCTTTAGGCATGCAGCGAAAGTAGTTTAGTTTAATCGTATTTAGACTCGTGCTGATATCGTTATGTTTTAGGCGCCACTTGTTTCCAATACGTACCAGAGTTCTTGAGGTGCTTCGAGGTAATTTTAGTTCTCCTCCTTCTTCTCAGCTTAGATTTTTTTCATATTTTTTTTTTCAGGTTATGGGTCTTTTATGCTGTGTCATGCGTGCATGCGATGCATTTTAAGTGTATTGTACATCGAGAAATGACGTCATATCTCTAGTTTCTTATCCATGGCTATTAATTTATGGATACGAATGAATCTATGGATATTCACGCAAGGCTCTTACATGGAATCTTTAACCAGAGATAAGAGAGTATCTTTTGGTGGTTCAGGATGGAAGATAACAAAATATATCGTTTCGACAGACCTAATCGAAACTAGTCTATATTTAATACTACTTTATGAGAGCGCATGGGTAAGAAGCTTTATTCCATGTTAATGGCTCAGTTAAAAGCTTGCTGGCCGAGAGAAACAATTTATTGTTATCAAGAAAGGACAACCCAGACTGCTCCACTTACATTTTACTGTGAGATCAAGACAACTTTTCATAAAATTGTGACGACTTTTGCTTAAGTTAAGAAAATTAACCTCTAAAATATAATGTCGGACGTCATTTTTAGATGTTTCCTGAGCGTTCACTCACCTTGTCAAGTTGTTAGTTATATCCCAGGCGTGAATGTTTTACGTAACACAACTCCTCGCAAGTTTTTTTATTATTATTATTTTATATACAGCTAACATTACTTTTTGTTTACAACGACCACTAACTTTCTTCAAAAACAGTCGACTTTATTACTTAATGAGATGAATAAACTCATGTAAAAGACGTCTTGTGAATTCTACGCCAGAGTCGAAATGTAGAGTAATGTCCTATTCAAATCTAGTGACTTTTTGTGTTTACTAATTTATGTTGGTAATTGAATTGAAATGAGCGACCATGCACGCGTTCCACCGTATTTTAATGCATTAGTATTACCAACACAAATCTTGAAAACGGAAATGGATGAGAAACCAGATTTGGATACGACACGAATTTTGATCTCGATCGTACATCTTCAGATTGCTCCTTTCGAAACAGTCCTCAATTTCGGATAATGTACTTTCCCCGTCCCTAACTTCAAAGTCTCCCCTTGGAAAGGTTTAGGAAATCTTTAATTGTGGTGATTTGTGTGCAGGAAGTACTACTTACTTGTTAAAAAGTACTATATCCGGTTTCCATACTTTATCAGGTGGTAGCCTTAGTACACCTATACCTCCGTAGTCGGCTTCGTCCCACTGTAGTTGGTAATCACTCCAAACCTGTTTGAAGTAGTATTGGCTTAATTAGAGAAGAAATTGTTCATCAACACAAACATCATTTTGATATTTCCGGCACAGTAAAAAAAATATTTTTTTTATATTTAGCCTTTGAGGATGCGTTTTTGTGTTATCTTTTCTCAAAAAAAACGGAGAGAGTGCAATATGAAGAAGGAATTTCGGGCCTTAGAGCTACTAGATCTTTTTTGTTTTGTGTTTCAAGCTGGATCCGTGAACGAAAGATTGTTGAGTGCTGATTGAATGCCCATTCTCTTCGACAAGGCATTTTTACCCACCAATATTAAAAGCTTCTATCTTTGTCTCCTTTGTTAGCGAACAATATAGTTGCAAATCTCTGTGATCTTTAATGTCAGGATCACTAAACAAGTGCTGTCGTCAAAATACTACTCCGGTCCGGTAACCGACTTAAAGATTGACAAGCGCTTATCTTTAGCCAAGGCATTATATCGAGAAGCGCGGCTTAAGTGAGGTATCTCTTATTTAGCTTTAGTCAAATAAAGACTATTTTGTAGAGCTTATTGAAATTGAGATCTTCCGTGAATCTGGTTTTACGTGCGTGAGTCGTTTCTTCATAAGTAATTCAAATCAAGGCGCATCTTTTCTGTTGGTAATGTTGAAAGAAAAATGGCTGATCTTTTCTAGCGAATCATGACATGGGAGTCACACAGTTTGCTTGTGTCGTTAAAACAAACTGGCGATCACGTAAATTTTGTGGTTTTTGTACTCACCAGTCTTAACCATACATTAGATTTCATAATCTGATTCTTTTCATTCTGAAACAGAAAAAGACATAAATATGAGTTAATGTAGAATATTCGCGGCATGGCCTTCCACTGAATGATTCTCTGAATGATTTAGAATAACATTCGATGCTTCGTCACCATAAATACATTGAGTCGGTTCTTCTGAAAGAAAAGTGAAAAAGGGGAAAAAGGTTTACAGCATATGTTATTTTAGACGGAAATACATGCAGTATCTCAGATCTTCAAGCAGACAGCTTTTTAAAATCACAATTAGAAATTTTCCGCGCATATTATTTCAAAATAACATTCCCTTATAAAGCTCAATTTTGGACTATTCAAAAACTTTTCCGAAATTTGTATCGCTACTTTTAAATAAGTGTAACCGGTTGTAATACTGGGAAAACATCAATGGAAATTGTCAAGCCTTCAATCTGATGTAGTTAAACGTAGCAATTTTTATATTGTTATTTTTTATTTTTGTTATAAGAATGGATTAGGAGGATCAAAATCAGCTGGAAAGATCACGATTGCGTACCGGATATTGACACATGTTTTGTTTGACGTGGGAATTTTTATTCTAAATCCCACAGTGCCATTTCTATGATCCTTCAGGCAAAAAAAAACAAATAAAAATGACTGTCAAAATTACAATATTCAGACGACTTTTTTTTACAGTCGCTAAAACATTATAATGGTGACAAGAAAATAGTAAAGGCGACAAAAAATCATTGTTATTTCAACAGAGACGGTTGTAGTCTGTATTGTGTATAGGAAGGAACAAAGCGCTATTGTCAGTTACAGACATTTGTTTCTGTGACAAAGTCATTTTTTTGCGTGTTGTTTAAAAGCGATCGTTTGCAAGTGGCATCAAGTAGAATCTGACACTTGAAATAATGTGTTTCATCATTGAATACTTACAACATTGATTAGTTGAACAAAAGCTAACCCAAAACGAACATCAACTTTTTGCGTCATATTCTGAACAGGTCTGATAAGTTTGTTGTAGCCGCGGAAAAGATCTCGAACCAGTCTTTCCTCATCCTCTGAACAGAACCCTGAAACAGATGATTAAAAATTAGCAACGTTTCATTTCATTTTGTTTCGGATTTATCGGCGTCAATGTCAAGTTGGGAGGAGGCGGCGAAAAAGAAAATGAAGTGACTAGGCGAAATCGACTTTAGCCTATGCCCGATTAAGCGGAATAATATGGAATTGGGGTGAACGCGGTCATTAGACACTTCCCCAAAGAAGGGCACCTTTTTTCTTTAATTATACGCCATTAGAAAAGAACGGTGACGCGAAAGGGCTTAAATCTCTTGGTATTTGACCCCATTTTAGCGAGGAGGATTTTCCGATAATATCGGCTCATTTCTCATTCCTCGTCGAAAGTTTTAGCTTATTGACATTTCCGCGTGACCGTAGGTGTATTTGGGACCGACGGTCTTATTTACCACAAATTATGTAGTGACTCGGGGTCACGTAGATAACAATTTACGCACAGAGATATATATTCTTTTCTTTAGAGGATCAAGTTTGAGGTCACGTGCCGGTCACGTAAATGATCATATTGCCTGAGTTCATAGGTCAAGTACAGGAATGAACAGTCGGTTATTGGGGATCAAAATGCTCACGTTAAGGTCACGCGTCACACTAAATGACCTAAGTTCATGAGTTACTCTCAAGAATGAATTGTTTTTATCGGGGATCAAAGTGTATGTTCACGTGGTGGTCACGTGGGCAAATAGTCACGTGACTTTATCCGATCACGTGCATGAATCGTGACGTGATCCAGCCGATGACATGAATGAAAAGCGTTTTCACGCGTCGGTCACGTGAGCGAGCGTGTCACGTGACCCGCGCTAATTTCTTGCGCACTGACCTATGGTAGACCTGCCCTGCGCCAACCCGCGCGGCGACACGGTCCTCCGGCATGTGAGGATCTTGCACCCCCCCCCCTTGCCCCCTCCCTTCCCCCCTCCCCTGCCGATCGATTGGGCCACGCCCACCTAACCCCGATTCACGCATCCGCCGCCCCGCTCCGCGGCCGCCGCCCCGCCGTCGTGACGCGCCAAGCCGGTCCGCTTCTTCCCGAGACGTCCTCGCCGACGTAATCAAACATTCAAACAGCTCGCAAATGAGGTGTAAGATGAGTCTTTCCCTGGAGCCATCCAAACTGCCCTTTGTCTTTCTACGAGTGGCCTACCCGCGCGACTGTCACGCCGACAGTCACGCAGCGAGCTATCCCATAGTTTGACACAGCACAAACTAACCCCTGTTGTAGATAGTCCCACGCCTGTTTTAGGTATGAAGGTAAAACAGGAGCGTCGGTTATTTTTTTAAGTTTCTTCGAATCTCGGTTTGGAATCCAACCTCCCGTCCGTGTACTGCCGACTCTCCCGGTCCGTTTAAAATCGACAAATTCAGCCGCACTCATCAGTTTTAATCATTTTTAGTTACCCTTAATCAGATCCAGTCAACAAAAACCAAATATCCCATAAAAAAATTTGGGCCAAAATTATAAAAAAAAAAGAAAAAACGACAACTTGGCATACCCCGCTTGCCTTTTCCAGTTTTTTAGTCGCCAGTCAACAAAAACCAAAAATTCCATTTTTTTTTAAATGGGCCAAAAATGTGAAAAGAAAAAAACGACAACTTGGTATGCCCCTTGCCTTTTCACAATTTTTTATTCGAAATAGTTTTTTTTTCTTTTTTGAAATCTTAACGTTTGATTGTTGTAATTGTCTGCGGGGAACGAATAATTGTTTTTAGCATCGGCTGTTGCCCGCTTAGTTTATATCGTGACTAACACGTTTCAAAGTATCTTCAACGGAGCGATTAAAAAATCAAGATACGATGCACCGTTTGTAGTCTAATTCTCTTTAGAACAGTTGGCCCAAGTTACGTAGTCTAGCTCTCACCGGCGATTTGATCCCAGAAAAGCGAGTCTCCCTCCAAGCACAGCTGGAGACATGCGGCTCACTTCTCTTGTGAGAAGATTTCCTTGATCGAGAGCTGTATCAAGAATGAGTGGCGCTTTTAGTCAGCTTAGGTTGCTCCGGCGGAGAGCAAGAGGCTGTCATCTTAAGACCCATTGTCGCTTTAATTGGGGCCTCTTTCTTCGTGTAGGAGGATACTTGCTTGCATATCTCAATCGATACGAGCTTTGTTGCGGACGATGAAGGCTTTTGCTTCTGCAAATTCGTATCGCAAAGGGCGAGAATTTCTTATTAACTTGTGATTTTCCCATATTTTAAATGCTGAAAAGCATATCAATTATTTTTTTTTTATTATTTAAAGACAAATATTTCAGTTAATTCCTCTGGGGGAGAAGCGGTGCTAGATATTACAGCCAAGCGGGACGGTAGACTATAACAAGGCAAATATCTTATATCGGATATGATTTAGTACTGTGGACAATCGGCATGGAACTTGATGACGTTAGCTCATTGTCAGGTTGGATACTCTGTGCTGCCTCCCCCCAGCTTACATTGTTAGCAAGGGAAAAAAACGTAAGAGGTAGATATTTTGCAAACTTAGAAATAAAGTGTAACCCAGAAACAATCGTGATTCAGCAGCTAAGAGGACTAGTGAAATGCCCTTTTCCAAGAGCATTAGATACATACAATTTTCAAATCAAACCTGTTCATCTACTTGTATCTCATCGTCAGTGCAAGGTTAAACGGTAAAAATTATAAAATGCATCTTAAAATAAATTTTAGGGCGGGGATATTTTTTTTAATTTAAATTCAATAACTCGACACTTTTAAATTTTTATTTTTCTAGTAGCGGTGCAAGGGATATCAAAAAAAAAATTAAGTGGTAATATTGGATGTTATCGAAAGTATCTTCGGATGAAAATGTTTATGTGTTTCATTTATCTCAACTAAAACGTTGGGTTAAATAAAATTTGATAGGAAAGTGGAAACGACAGTTTTTCGCAGTTTTCAGCGAGTCGAAAGCGCCTTTTGCAGGGATTTCCGGGTAGCTGTCATAAGCGCCAAAAATCACAAGCGCCAATCCGTAACCGCCAAACGAGAAAAGTCGCAAACGCCACAGTTCTTAACCGCAATACTAACCTTACCTGACCTAAGTTAACCTAACTTAACCTAACCTAACTTAGCCTAACCTAACTTGACCTAACCTAACCTATACTTTCTTTGGCGTTTGCGACTTTTCTCGTTTGGCGGTTGCGGCGTTGGCGCTTGTGGTTTTTGGCGCTATCGAATGCCCCCCGTCGAAAGCACGTTTTGCAGGGATTTCCCTGTTCTCTCAAACAAAATGTTAAAACATTTTGGCGCAGTCATTGCTCATGCATATATTTGTACAGATCTACGTACACAAAAACAGTCGTGTTTTCGGTCTCTAGCAATAAAAGTACACGGCACTGTAATTGACACGTGCGAGAATGGTAAAGAATAGTCAGTCCACGTGTGTCGTGTTAGTAAATGCCATAGATACGCTCTTGGTCATCAACCTAGCCAAGATTAATGTACCTTGAAGCTTGTTTTGGCTTGTACAGTTTGAACCAAGTGGACCAAAACCTAGTTATGACCTGATATTCAATTTTTCAACTTTTTTATCGGGTAGACTTTTAAATTTTACCGATACCAAACCATACAGGCAAACTCACAAGAGTGGGAAAACGTGAAAATCAATCATGTAGGCAAATTTAAAGATAGAAACAGTTTGATGAGCTGGGTTTGCCCATACATAATAAGCAAGCTTTGAATTTAGTATCAATCGATAGAACGAATTTCAATAAGACTCTTACAACCAAACTTCTTAAAGGATTTGGGAAATCGCATAATTAAAAAAAAACGGTAAACCTTGTGGACGAACTGTTAACAGTAGAACCAAAAAAATAGAGGTTCATTGTACTCAAGTTTTAAAATGAGATTTCCCTCTGTTATCGCCTGGCGTAACCGTTTGAAAAAACAAAAACAAAAAAAGCCAAGTTTATTCTAGAAAATATTTTTTTTCATGCAGTTCTGAAATCTGCAAAATTTACCCCTGTCAAACTCTTTAAAATTTAAGTTTTCTTAAATACCTAAATTGTCTTTAGAATATAATTAAACGAAAATACTCATATTATTTCACAAATAAAGGTCCAAACAACGGCTGGAAATAGGTTTTCTTCCTCTGAGCAGTGCAAGAGTTATCGAACAAAAATTAGTCAGGACCGGCTGACAAAAATCAATTTACACAAAATCTGAAGTTCGTTTTTTGTGCAGAACGGACAGAGAGCCAATTGTGTTGAAAGAAAAAAAAATGATCCCAAAAACTAAAAATGATGAGCGCAGCGCTTTAACGACTATAAGCGTAAAAGCGCATGGAGGGTGCAGCTTGAGAAAGGGAAAAGTGAGGGAAGGGGGACGTCAGGCATCGATCGCTGCCCCCCCTCGACCCCCCGGCCCCTTTCCCCCCTCCCCGCAGCCCTCAGTGGACTTGCCCAGCTAGGGGTGGAGCGCAAGGCAGCTGAGTATGTCGGGGGAAGGGGGGGTATCATAGAAGACTATGGTTATTCCTACCTTAGGCAAAAAAATTGATGGGCTGGTTTGTCAAATGGGTTGGTGGTCCGGGCAAGCTCCTGGGAATTAGCCTGCACGAATCTAGGCCATTCTCAAAGATGTCCTTTAACCGATGGGGTGACCCGGCAACCACTTAAGGTTTTTCAACGGTAGCGAAATCGTTAATTAGCGGGTTTTGCAAGTTAGCTCAAGGTTTTATTTGGGTCGTCTTTACGCTTGAAATTTAGTTAAATGGTACTTTTGTGCTGGTGAAATTTTTGATTAAAATGAATTTGAAATAATTAAATTTTGAATAAAAAATTAATTGCTTCCAAAAAATAATAGCGCCAAATAATTTGCCGGTCGTAATCCAGCGTAATTATGATCAGGCTAAAAATTTGTCTTTTTAATGTTTTTTTGGCTTTTTTGTTTGTTTTTAGTGCGGAATTTTTTATAATGAAAACTTCGTGAAAGGTATTTTTTGAAATGACGTATTCTTGCTAAATGGCAATATTTGATCTCTTTTTTTTTTTTTACTTCTATTTTTTTCGTGGTCGAGCATTAGGAGGAACTTTCCCTTGGTTTCGTGATAAAGCTGCTATTCCACCACAACAATGAAAAGCGTGTGAATCAAAAATATTAGAAATAAGAAATCGTTCAGTAATTTTCTGTTCAATTCAAATCATAACAGTTACTTGATCTAACGTCTTCTTTCCGCCCCAAGAACTGCAGTTGGCGACACTGCATTCATTTATTTAACCCTCAAATCAAAGACGCAGCTTTCGATAGTTTCATGTCTAAATGATCAGCGCTATTTTCTGTAGGTCCTCTCAAGGGAAAGTGAAAATATGTTCACATAGTTACATTCGTAATAGTTGTAAATGAGATCCAATGTTTTTCCCCGGGAATGAACTCTACTTTGAATGTGACTTAAGTACATTAAAATAATTTATTCACCGGTGGGAATATTTGATTTGAGCTGATTTTTGGCCTAAAAAAATATCCCAAAATGAAAAATATCTTACAAATGATATTTCACATTAAAAAAACAAATGAATATAGAACTTTATATCTTCCAAAAAAATATTTAAGAGATTTCCCTCTTTAGAGTGTTGACATAGATCTTTTAAAACTGTTCAACACTCGTCATGAAAGAATAAAATTTTCAAATTTTCCGAAACGTCATTTTTAAACTATATTTTTAGGGCTCGAAGAAGGTACTTTATCAGCTGAACGAGAAGAAATAAATCCCTAATATACCTTGGATATGTCTAAAATATGTTTTATGTTACGAGGGAGGAGATGACATCTGTAAAAGTTATGCTTAACCCCCTACGGTAAATTGATTGTTGTAATCCTATATTCTCAGTGAGGGGTCGCCTACATGCATCGGGGGATAGAGTAATCTCTATGGCCACTTAGCAATGCAGCAGCATAGCTGAATCGATAGTGCCGCTGCTATCAAAATGCATCGCTGGGTTTTTGGACTGCAGCAGATTTCGACGATATCGGTAAAGAACTCTTTCCTATCTTCATAGGATGAAGGCGTTTTAAGGAAATTCATCCCTACGTAAAAACCCTTCTAACCTTGTGAAGGGACGAGCATTTCATGCTACGATACATCCAAGACGAAGTCAAATGGGCCAATAAAAGGACTAAATCGCCCCGACGTTATAGTTGTAAACAAAACTAGCACATCCAGTCAGCGTTTTAAGTCGAAAACATAAATTGGGCCGAAAAAGGCTCGATATTTTCATGTGTTTACAAACTTACCAAGACCAAAAAACGCACGAATTCGAATGGGTACCAGATATTAACTTCAGCATTAGTGTTGTGAAAGTAGTTATGATAAAGTCTAATGGTCGATTAAAAAGATAGCTGTCTTGGACATAACTTTCCTATGTATAAATCGAGTTTGTAAAATAAAACTCAACTTGAGTGAAATCTCCAAAACACAGTCGAAAGGGTGACGGGAAAGATCGAATTATTCCAAGAAAATAGTCTTGATTTCTTGAAAGTAAATGTCACAATGTGTAACCTGTTTCCTCGCTATTTAGTATTAATGAGAAAGACCACCTTAGTGAATTGGCTTTTGAATCTCTCTCTCTGAATTCTTGCTTGAAATCTGCATTCACGTACGTAGCTTAGCTTTCGATTCTACTGCTAACGAAGCTCGATTTAGCGTAGCGACCAACCAATGGGCTAAAATACCAATTCGGAATGAATACCTAAACCGTATTTAAACTTATCCCTCCACCAGTGTGCACTTAAATACTTTGAGTTATTTTAGAACCAGTTTCAAGCTTATTTCAGTGCTCGAATGAAATATAATACCATTAAAAGTATAATAATAATCTTTCTATCGAAAGAAGGTTTGAATATAGCTTCCAACTTTGCATTTTTATCAGCTGATCAGTTAGATTTTGACAAGTCTACAGGTGACCCGAAAAAATGGTAATAGAATTCGGTGTTCTAGAAGCACGGCTTTTTTTTGAATTGTGATTTGTGATCGTTTAGCGTGCTTTTAATGAAGTGTGAAGCATGGTTTTTTACACTTCTTTGCTCCTCTCGAGAGCCCCTGCGGATGAGAGGGTAGGCAACCGTCTACGCATGTGTGTCCTGCGGTTGCCTACCTCTTGAATCTGCTTGCAGCGGTCAAGACATTCTCCTCCCTTTTTTTTTTGTTTGTTTTTTTGTTTTCCTTTCTTTTTTCACGTTAGGTTCAATGCCAAGAAACTGCATAAAAGACATTTTGTTAAACTCTCTTAGACATTTTTTTAAATTTCCTTTTAAAATTAAGTTATAGTCAAGCGAGACGATCTTTATCGCGTGATCTAAACGTAATAGTGGGAGGACCAGTCGAAAATTTTTGGTTTATAGAAATAAGTCGGTTGAAAACAGCGAACATAATTGAATGGGTTAAGCGTAGTAAAGCCAGTTAGATGTGCTTTATTCAGGTTTTTATCACGAAAGTAAACTTGTAATACATTTTTCGTGAGTTTAGGAGCTTTGTTGTCTTACATCAAGCATGTCCAGCTTAGTCATATATTTATTAAAAATTAAGTCATTGATAAAAAGTTGGTAAAAAAATTCTCTTTTAAAGTGGTAAAAAATTATATGAAAGTGGACGAAGATTATGAAAAAGCACGTCCTTCATTAGCTGTGCAAACGGACTTTGATCACTGGCGGAGCTTCCTTAATGGCAATTAGGTCGGAACACTCAAGAGTATGTCGATTCAACCCGCAATGTTACGTACCTTTGTGTGTACATAGTTGAGGCCGTTTGGTGGACAGCTCAGGCTTTTGGTTCGTGAGCCAACTCGGCTAGTAAACGTAACCAGATTTACCAGTAAACCTTACTGTAAACAGTTCTGTGTAACGGTCACGTTTACTAGCAAACCCGTTAGCGTTTACAAGCCATAAATTTGGCTATCGAACTTTTTGTTATTTTTATTAATTTTTAGTAAACTTTACTTATTAATCCACTTTGAAAGTGTTACGTTTCATAATTACAAATTCTGGCCGTTACTAAGGAACAACTTATGTTTTACTAGACGTCGTATGTTTGTCTTTAAATATTGTTTATTTTCCAGAAAACGTAAATTTTTTAACGAACGAAACGTTTTTAGCTTGAAGGAGGGATTCCACAACTGTTATTTTATCCGCAATAGAAACTATCAACTTTCATGTTTCGTTTTAAAATAGCGGTGTAGCCTATCAAGCCAAGTGAAGGTTCACGGCCTTGCGCAGAGCTGTGTTCAGTTGTGCCAACCTCACACGCCCGAATCTTTGTTTTAAGACGTTAGGTAAGCAGTTTAGACATCTACAAATCGCAACATATTCTGGTATAACGCTCGTGATTTTCCATTTATCAGTTATTTCTTGTTTTTTACTATCATTTTATTCAGTTTTGTTGACTGTTTTGTGTTTGTTAATTGGCTGCACTGGTCGACGGAATTCAAGGTTTTGGTGTGGAATCTCGTACTATTCGCTGTATTTTAATGTTTTTAGTTAAATGGACTACTAAGATGAGTTATTCGTTCGGGTGGATTCGCAAACCCAGACGTTGCGGGGAATGCGATGGCCGATTTTGGTACAAAGCCTAATGTTTAGTGTTAAAATACGTTCGACAATTTCATTTCTCGTAATAACGTGTTAAAATCAGGCCGATTTTAGATACATGACGGAGAGTCAACGAATACTCGAAAATCTATACCGTAGCGATTGTAACTTTTCAGTTAGATATTGAATTTTAAGCTACTAAAATGACACGATGCAGGAAAAAAGATGGTTTTATCATACGAATTACAGTTAAAACATGGGGAGCAACGCATAAGTTTGATCAGGTTTAATATATTTTCTGCTGAGATCTTTAAAATAAGTTACAGCTCGAGAGCAAATCTAACTTATTTTGCTTGTAAGTTGGAAACATCACGTATCGAAATGTGGCAAGTTGAGTTATATCAATGTTTGAGGTTTCTTAAATTTATATCGAAGATGAAAATTAAGCTTTTTTAAGAAATTTGGGGAGTTCGTAAATTGAGTACTCAGTGCATGTAACTTCTAGATTATGACTACTGCAAGATCTTTATATTTATAAGTATTTTAACAAAACACCAGGCTAAATTGGTAAATTTATCTCAGTTGAAGGTAGCAATGTAAAATGTATTCGTAAAAGGAAGATTAGCTTTAGGTTATAGTCAATCCAGCAGTGAGGTGAGCTTTTGCGGTAAGCGACATGAAAGTTAGGTTAGGCTAGAGGCGAGCTGCGGGCTGTCGGCACGCCCTGCCGCCGGCGCGGAGGCTCCGGCCACGCAGTCGAGTATCGAACCGGCCACGTACTCACCTGGCGTGACTATCGCCAGGATGGCGATGAGCGCAGCCGTGGCGATCTGCTGGAGCCACATGGCGATGGAGCCACTGCAACCACTAGGTAAACCAAGGTGAACCACACCCAAGGGTTCCCGCGCAAACGGTCATGGTGCCGCAGAGCAGGGTGGCTGCGGGGATGCACGGAGTGGCTGGCGGCCGGGGGACGACTGAGAGCACTAGCCCTCCGCCTCCGCCCCCGACGCGAGCTTCCCCCTCCACCCGCCCGCCGCTCCCAGCATCTTTCGGGCGTGTTCGGGCCTCGCCGCCTTCCCCCCACCCCTCCTCGCGCCGCTTCGGTCGATATCGACTCCTCGCCTGCCGCTGCGCAGCGTCAGGACTGCAGCTCTCACAGTTGGTGTCCAGGGCGCGTCACACGCCTTCAGATCAACTTGAAACCAGACACTGCTTACTTAAATTTCAAGGTCACCTTTTCTACCTGTGTTTTACCTCTCGTCGCCTGGACGAGTCGGTGCGAAATTGTCTGATCAGGCAGAGATTGCAAATCTGAAAATCTGATCGGTCTCTGATCAGTTTTTCGGACATTTCTGATCAGGTTCTTAGTGGGGGTGCAAAATTGTCTAATCAGGCACTGATCTCAAGTCCAAGAATCTGATCAGTCTCCGATCAGTATTTTAGAAATTCCATCGGTCCCTGATCAGTACTTTTTCAGAGTCTGATCAGACCCCGATCAAGCCAATTCCACACGGCATATGACCTAACCTTACTTAACCTAGCCTTCCTTCGCCTATCCTGATGCGGCTCATCGACGGGAGCGAGTGCTACCAATAAGGGGGCACATGGCTCGGCGTCAGCGGAGCGAAGCGAGTAGTAGAGCGAAGAGGCACAGGGCCACAAACATAACTTAATCTACACCTAACCTGGTCAAATCTAAACCCAACATAACCTAAGTCCTCCAAACATAACCGCACGTGATATACTGTCAGCCTTACTTAACGTTTCCTCCCGAAAATTGACACTTCTATTTTTCAGTGACTCTAGTTACCGCTGATGAGTTAGCGGTATCAGCGTTGCTGATCGGAGCGTCAGCAAGGCGAGCCACATAGTCACTATTCACCAAACTTGCTAAATTACATGTCTTAAATGTTCATCTAATGCAATGAAAAATTGAAGGTTGAACTTTGGCTCTACCTTATTTAAACCTTTCAAAAAGTAGATAATATGCAACCTATAAAATTGAAAGGGCACATCATACTACCGGTGTCTTTGTAAAGACCAATCAGCAACGTGAGAAATATCTCGGGTGCTGATTGGTTGGTACACTCAAGTCTTCTTAGATCAATCTAATCCTCATAGCGCATTTTGATGTGGAATGGTTTGAGATCGGAACTTAGTGAAACGGTTAGCCAACATAGGACGCTAGTTTCTTCTTCTGTGCTACGCAGAGGCAACTCCCACAATTATATTTAGAAACATTTTCGGCGAAATTTTTCGTGGTGTAGGGTTTGAGAGTTGTTTGCCCTTTATTTAAGGAACTTTATCTGAATGCGCTACTGCAGCCATACACCAATCCTGGACGAAGTTATGCCCCGCTTAGGCGCCATCTCTAGCGTCGGGCTGGCGTGCCGCTACTCCTGTAAAGTTGAAAGATCTATTATACCTCCTCCGTAAAGTTGCTAAGCTTACAGCAATTTTGCTGTTTTGATTGAAAGTGGTGTAACAACGCCCGAACATTACCGTAAGATAACACAGTTGAAGGAGGTGCTTTAATACTGCAGAAAGGAAAATCTCTCAACTGATCTATATTTCGTGGGAATAAGTAATTTTGATTCGAAGGCTGTTGAAAAGGAAAAATTCTCTATTTTTAAGAATAGTTTCTTTGAGATTAGTTTGAATACATGCGGATCGTGTTAAAAAGGGGTTTTGGTCCTTGAAGAAATATTGAATACTGGGAGTCGAGCCCTAAGGAATGCAATTTACTCATGTATTTTAAGTGAACATACTGATCAAAAATTTTCCTGAACCATAAATTCATTTGGTTTGGGCACTCGACCATTTTACGAAGTTTCATCCATGAAACTTCTTTTAATGAAAAAATAAGACAAGGATGCTGAAATTAGATACAAAGTGTCTATTCACACGCTGCCCCATTTAAAAAGCATTAGGTTGTTTTTCATGCGACCAGGTCACCTCCCATTTAAAATGCATTAGGTCGGTTTTTGTGCTTTCAAGTCTCCCTTGTATTAACATTGGCGTGCGAAGAGAGCTTACCAATTTGATACTTAACACTCTTAGCAAGCTCCAGTGACCCAGGTGCCACTGGGAATTTCAGTGCCGTGGCACTGGCCTTACAGTGAAGTTTAACTGGTTTCCAGTAAATTTTCAGTGGTTTCCAGTGGAATTTCACTGAATTTCTAGTGGGATTCCACTGAATTTTCCAGTGGCACCTGGGTCACTGGTAACCAGTGACCTTTCACTGGTTCTTGCTATAAGAGCGAAGGTTAGGTTAATGTTTATTTCTAACTTCTTGCAACATTTTTAAATGTTTTTTTATCATTCTTTTTTTGATGGGATAAGGAAGTCTTGTAGTTGTAACTCTGAGCCGGAATTCTCAAATCTGGACCCGTATAAAGTGAGAGAGACTAACATTTTAGAGTCTTGGGCCAAAATTCCTCGGACTTGCATAGCTTACCAGTAGGACTTGCTTATAACATATATATAATCGGGGATACGGTGAAACCTTTTGGAGCATTTTAGCAAAAGAGCTAGTCTTTTGAAACTGATTGGGTTGCATGCAAACCTTTGTAATACGCGCAGGCGAGGCGAAATAGGCAGAGCTTGGCAAAGCTGCGAAACTGGCGTCTTTCGCCCTCGCCGAGGGACTTCTATTCGTATTACATTGCGCGTTGTAGCGCCGGCACGGCGCCTCAACGGAGAAAGTAAGAAAACTAAAATTCGTATGCAGGCTGCACCACAGCGCTTGTGGAAGACAAAGACCGGAGCACCTGCTTATTCGAAGAAGAAAACTTGGTTAAATCACGGATTATGCTTTGTGCACTTCTCGAATCATCCAGAAAATTAAAATCAGAAAAAGTCCTGAAGATTTTAAATGCCGATAAAAATATGTGGTTCGTTTTTGATTGATATCATTGAATATTGATTTCCTGGCGTCAATACTTGTTGCTCATACTAAGGGGATGATATATATCCTTAAAATGATGTGTTGTGTTACCCAAAAATGATATATCTCCCAAAAATGATATATCTCCTAAAATGATATGTATTCAAAAAATGAAATATATCCTAAAAATGATACATCTTCGAAAAATGATAAATCTCCTAAAAATTTTCTATGTCCGGAAAATTATATGTCTCCTAAAAATGATACATCTTCCAAAAATGATATATCTTCTAAAAATGATATATCTCATAGAAATTATTTTTCTCCTAAAATG
>Ga0058701_10000696_pt1 | contig 22545 bp, 15 predicted proteins | sample AgamicOrMae_FD_97039 | JGI IMG/M metagenome (GOLD analysis project Ga0058701, IMG submission 97039) | Agave microbial communities from Guanajuato, Mexico - Or.Ma.e | ecosystem: Host-associated > Plants > Phyllosphere > Phylloplane/Leaf | place: Guanajuato, Mexico | collected 2012-06-04 | reverse complement strand
TTGGCTGAACGTACATTAACCTAATCTAACCTTGGGTGAGCTAAGTATAGCCTTCAGCCCCTGAAAATCTAAGAAAAAGGGGCTATTAAGTCATAGAGCACTCCTAAAATCAATTGTGCGGCGCCAAATAAAAGCAAAGTTTTCCTTATGTACTCGCAAGCCGCTCCGCTGATTTCTTGAAAATGACATGAATCAACACGTCTGTCTGTCCGGACGTCTGGTCCCCCTCACCGAAGTCTCTCTTTTTTTTCGCGGCGCCAAAGTGATCACCCTCGGCGGATCAACAACGTGCCTCTTTCTAACACATGGGAATCCGTATTGCTGTCACTCTCCTGGGGTCCGGCTGGTCGCGGTGAAGCGACACCATCGGCGCTTCTTAACCATTTAGGGCTTTAAGTCGTCGAAAAGAGGTAGAAAAGGCGATCCTACCTTGGCTGGTCGCCTGGGCGGCCCGGAGTCCCGTTTAGGCGGCCGGGTAGCGCGCTGCTCGTCGTCGTCTTTAGCCCCCTTGGAGGGCGTCCGGGCCGCGGGCCCCGTCCGGGCCGCAGGGCCCGTCCGGGCCGCGGGGCCCGACCGCTCCTTGTCCGGGGTCCTCTTCGGCCTGGCCTTGGCCCTCTCCTCCGGCTGGGCGTCGGCCTTGTTGGCGCGCTCCGCGTCGCGGGCCGCCGCCGGCTCGTCTTCGTCGCTGCTGCTGGAGCAGCTGGTGCTGGAGCTGTCGGCCGAGCTGCTGCTGGCCTCCGAGCCGTCTTCGTCGACGCTCTTGAGCTTTGGCGCTGAAGCCTTCGCTTTGCCACAATCCGCGCCCGACTCCACTTTCAGCGCAGAGATCTTCATTTTCAGCCCTCCCTGAAGTCACATAACACAACTTTCAACAAGCCGAAATAATTGGGAAAAAAGGTAGAATCGGTCAATTTTAAAGGTGGAATATGCCAGCTCGTGTGTTCCGACTTTCGTCATAAAGCCGAGCGGAGCCGAAAAGCAAGAAATAGATGTTACTCCAAACAATCAATCGCTATGCCTAATGCCTAATGCGTACTTCTTACAGCCGAGCCAAGCGGTAGCAAAGCAAGGCATATCCTTCCCTAACGCGATTGCAAATCTTTAATCCTCATCGTGTAACGAGAACTCTAACCAGAGTGGAACAGAGATGGATAATGCCACAGTTTATAATTATGCGAATGATCAAAAGTTTTATAGTAAGAATTACCGACCAGGACTTTTATGAAACTTTAATTTCTCGATCCGAAACTACCCTAGAACTTATACTACCAACAGCTCTGTACAAATTTGCCATGTCGACTACTGCAGGTATTTTCAGGCTAAGTTGAGCAGTATCCTTTCTTCAGAGAAATCGGAGTTTTCAATGTAAACCGTCTATTAAGGCAAACCTGGGAACAAGTTTTACCCGCAAAGATATGGGATTTAAGCTTTAGGACTTCTTGCGAACAGGAAATATCAATTCGGTTATTCTTGTGGATAGGTTGCCTTGTAAAAGGAATTTATATTGTAATGGATTCGAACTGCTGTTTCTCAGCGTTCTTGACCGCAAAATTGATGCAGTTATTTTCTCACTCAAACAAGTGGTAAAAAAAAAGAAGCCTAGGAGAAAGGCTTTTTTTTAACGGGAGTAGGTGGTTCGAACGAGGCACTAGGCATCCATGAGACACGTTTAACGCTAGTAACTTTCTCATAAGCTAACTTCACATGGCCGGAAAAGCCAGAATAAACAACTGATAATGATTAAGTTATTAATTAATTTAGCTAATTTTTCGATGTTACTTCCTTAAAAGTTACAAATAAGTAACTTAGCACAAACGCTACGGAGCATCAATTTAACTATAATTTTTAAAAAGGAGGGGGCATTTAAAAAGAATGTATATATATTAGGAAGAGAGTTAACGTAAAACAGAACAATGAAAAAAAGTCGGAAATATTGTTGGCTTTGGTCGCGCTGTGGCGAAATGCATGCATTGGTATAATTAAAGAGGAAAAAACGCAGGAATGCTCGTTTTACAGCTTGTACAGTGGAAGTGAAATTCAGTAACGTCAAAATAATGACTAGCAACCTTTCGCTGCCGCATTGGTTTCAACAATAGGACGGTAATTGCCAGCTCTAAGTGAAATAACTTAAAATGAAATCGCGTAAAAAAAAGAAAACTGTTAAACTTTTATTGGACTGTACAGACCTCGCTGTTTAAGAAATCGAAAGCACTGGAGTTTGACATTTTGGGGCCACTGTACAGTGAAAAAGAGAATAAACAAGCAAGCATGTGCAATAGTAATGAAAGCAAACAGATAATTATTTTAGAACAGTTGTAACAGTAAAATCCGGTTTTTAACCATTTTCCCCTTTCAGCCAACCAAGGCAACTCATGCTTTAACTTTAACAATGAAACATCCAATAAGTATGTGTTCATATTGTTTTGGTTTTTTAATTGAAAAATTACTATTAATCAACAATCAAGTCGCTATCGAGGTAACATAACTATTCCAGGTATGTCCTCCCTTTTTTTTTTAAGGAGATTTGTTCTAACCGGGTTTTACTGTATTATAACGAAATAGAAAACTGTCCCACGCGGTGGTGCAGTGACAAAGCGAAAACCATCCAATCACACAAAGCAACACACATAAAATCACAACTAAGTCATTCACTTACAATGTCCTCGGCTTCCTGACGCTAATGCATGAAATAGAAGGAACAGACAAACACGTGTAAGTTGTAATGTAGCCAATTGGTAAAAAACACTAGAAATGTGCATCAAACTAAGAAAAATATTTTCTCGGTTTAACGCAAAAAAAAAACAAAAAAAAACTGACACACACCTTGTCTGTTTCCCGCACTGAGAACTGTTTCGGCTGCCGAGGGCTAGGCGAGTGGCTGGAGCCTTCACTTTTGGAAGAACTTGAACTTTTACAAGAGCTTGAACCAGAGTCTGAATCTGAATCATATGAGCTGATACTACCACTTTCAGAATTCTGGAAAAGAAAACAAAGTCCATTGAAGGTGCACCTTCCAGGAGGGCAGGATGATCTCTGGCAAAGAATATATTGTACTCGCACGTAATACATGGTATAAAAGGTTAAGGTACAATTTCGTCTGAGGACTTTGTTACAAAACCAAAAAGCATCATCTTGCCTCTTAAAAGATTCAACAAAATAACTGCATTATAGTACAAAACTTACAGAATCACTCCCAGAATTAGGAGCAGAACCTGATTCAGAATCAGCATCCTCAGCATTGTCGGAATCAAGGGAATCTGAGTTTTCATCATTTGAATCGGATTCATCGTCACTGTCTCCACTGTCCCCAGAGCCTTCCTTCCCCCCCCGGCTTCCTCGACGTCCCCTCTCACTGGCAGGCCACACTGGGGGACCACTTGGGGGAGGTGAGGGAGCAGGAGATCCCTGAAGAACAAAAAATCACTATATGCATCCTTGTTTTAACTACAGAGCTTCTTAAAAGCTCAGCAATTACCTTCAAGGCATCCATGTCTACGGTGGAAGGAAGATCTTCGGGTTCTGAATCTTCAGCCGGCTGATGAATTAGCTCACTCCATGTACTTGTCAGGATATCTCCTGACACTGGAGAGTAGTCCAATCCAATCTGTCATCACCATTCAAAATACATCTTTAAGTACTTAAACGGTAAAACTGTATCAGTGTATTTAATGCTGATAGTTGGCAGAGGAACAATCTCAACAGATTAAAATCACTGATATAGTTGAATATGGCTTGCCCCTTGCAATATTCAATGAAGTTGCAAGCTCCTCTAGGATAAAGCGCAACTTTACATTTGTGAGGGGGGAAATGTTAATGCAACTCATAAAAATGAGACAAAGCTAACTCACCTTTTTAACTTGTGTCTGTACAGCTTGATTGGAGACATTACTCCGTTCCACATACTGGACATCTGGTTCAGAATAGGTTGGTGATGATTTATCAAGCTGTGGCATGCTATACAGCTCCATGCAGCTCTTACTAAGGTATCATTGCAACCTGTCAAATCAGAATAAAACATGGAAATAAGCTCCAATACCAACAACTAGAATAGTAGTTTAATAAAGCGGCCAGACAAACAATTTTAGGGGACAGCTTAAAGTTTCACTTTTGAGGTTAGGTTCACGACATCACACATTGCTCGACTCATTGAGTCAAGAAATAATATTGAATTTCTCCCGATAAAAAAGGAATGTTGTCGACGAATGTAAACAGAGCAAGGAAAAATCCGCAGAATACCCATCTACAGTAATTCCGGTATAGCAGACAGTTTCGCGCACAGAGGATATTCACCTGAAAACACTATACTTCTATCGAAAAGGACAATATCTTTCATCTGACTACAATAACAAATGTAGGTAATGATAAAAAAAACTGAAGTTGTCAACAAGAGAAGTAATTATGGGTTACAAATACACTCCAATTTGGAAATAACGAAATGTAAACAAATGTCAGGTATGAAACACGAAAGTAGGCTACGAATTGTACTATAATACACAGTAAGACACGGGTATCCAATACTATCACACTGGTATGGAAAATAAAGAACTGGAAAGAACAGCTGTAGTTGAATGGGACAGTTCGAGCTTAGGACTTCTTGTATCATAACAAATCTAAGTGAGCCTGTTTCGGCTTTCACCTGAAAAGGCACCCAACCCCAAAATGAGCGTTAAGCTTACGAAATGGGAGCGTAACTCATCAAATTAATTAATAAAATAGTACTCCGAATAGGCTCACGTTATTTAAAAATAAAAAATATACAATTGGCGGTAAAATTGCATGGGGCAAGACGCTCCAGAGGCACGGTGGGTCGCGGGCACCAATTTTACTAACTCACAATAATACTTATTTCGACCACTCTGATAAATTTTAAGTATTAACACTGTCTCACGGGCACTTTTCTTGAACGCCTGTCATAACTGACGACATCATGGAAGGATTATGTCGGTAAAGTGATGTTATTTATGTTGCGAGAGCCTGTATTTACCTTAATTCTTCTCCATACTTCATAAACACTAGGGACCATAATCCATTCATGCATCCATGCTTCGGACCGTACAAAATGGCGGAAGCGGTTCCACCGGCCCGGTTCTCACTTGACGAAAATGATTTGTCAAATGTCCTGAGTAGGTCTTAACTAGTCCAAAATATCACAGGTTTTCATATTAAAAATGCCTTCTTCTGAAAAAATTCGTTCAATACATTTAAAGTGACTGCAACGAACTGTCCTCAACGTCTCTGAGTCCTCGTTGGGTTGGGTGCTATGATCTGCTGATGATTGTAAACAGGAGACTGTAGTCTCCTGTTGTAAATCAGCAGTGATGTTCAAAGGGATTTCTCGAATATATTCCATCGGAATCAAAAGTATTTAATGTGACCCGTGCACACCAGGTGCATAAATTAGTATGAAAAACGAAGTGCCGTCGACACTGACATCTAGCGGCCATCAGCTGAACCCTGTGTATGTGAATCTGATGTTAACAGCCCATCCACTGTCCACTGCTGCCCTCTACTGCTCTGTGCTCGAACCAATCCACGATTACAGCGATTACAGCAGACAAAGACAGCAGATCAGATGATCTGATCCATTCCGTCCCCGTCAAATTCAAGTTGTGTTGTGTTTCTCTCGCCACACATACGTTCAGTGGTTCTTTTTGTTATCTTCTAGTCAATTCAGGTCGCAAGGTATTGTATCCGTGAATGTGACAGGAAAAAAGTGCATGAGTCTTTATTTTCATGAAGCACTCAATACCGGGTAACATGATACGACGAGGTTAGTTTTTGCTCTACTGCCTCGTAAACAACTGTTTTATTGTTTTGAAAAACTCTCAAGTCACTTGAACTTCTCCAATCCACCGCTACAATGGCGTGGATTTACACGTTGCTCCACCTTTGTGGTAGAATATACACACAAATTACTATATATCGCGTTAGGAGATCCATAGTACTTACGTAACCCTTCATCAAAACACAAGTTCCCTTCATTCACGAGTCTGCTTCAAATACATCGGAGGTTCATTGACATTAGTCGAACATCACTTCGGGTCAAAGTTTACTCTTCTGTGCTCTTACTACCCGTCGCGAAAATGCATCGCTTGCTTAATTACGCTTTAACCTGAGTAATGAGGTGTGTATGAGCGAGCCCCAGGTTATGTAACCAGTTAATTTTTCAGGGCCCCGTCAGGGAGCATCGGTCCTCCGCATCTGTTGGAATTTAACGTCATTTTGCATATCGGTACTTTTTCGGTCGTACAGTTAGAGGTTTTGCATTTCGGCTTCCATAAGAAATTGACTCATAATTTTCGTATGTAGAAGTACCGCGAGCATGAACCGTAGAAGATATACGCTTCATAACCGCGAGTCTTACACAAAGTTGATGAAGTGCCAGTGATTCATTTATCAGACTAATGTTGAAGTGTCTGTGATAATTATTTGAAGTGTTGAATGGGTGATACTGATTTTATAGAGTTAACAAGGTTGTGTCATCCATCCCAATTAATATAGTTGAGGTGATTCATTATTAGACCTCTTTTGAAGTTTGTGTGATAAGAAGTACAGACTTAATAATGTTTTTATAGTCAACAAAGGTTGTAATATCCATTCTAAATTTAGTATAGGGTTTCCCTCTTAAATTTTTAATAAGTCACAGCATTTAAAAAATGAGTTTTCCAAGACTTTTATTACTATGTAGGCCTACCCTCTCAAGTGGTGAGATTGGTCATTATCTTGTCAATGACTGCCTGTTCTTCATTTATACATGATCATTGCAGATTAGACTTTTTGTATCTGTTTTAGATGAAAATCATTCAACAGAGATAGCAAAAGGTTTGCTACTCTGAAGACAGCCAGCAAAGTATCCAAGAAGATGTCACCCAAAAATTCCACTAAAATACAGATATTGTGGCAGAAGTTTTTACAGTCAGATTGTGTTTCATATGAGGTTAGTAACCCATTCCTCCCTTTTTTTTAGTACTCCTTCACCTGTGCTGTCTGTATTATTTCCATGCATTTGTTGTATTTAAATACTGGTAATCTTTGCATTTTCAGAGGTCAGCTTGGTTTGATGCTTTTCTGTGCGAATTCTTGTTGAACTTCAAGGATGGGAGCCCAGCACAGGATATTATGCCATTTACGTAAGTAGTTACAGAGCTACTTATCTGATGGTGCTCGCAGACATATCATGTGCTATTTTCTTCTTTTAATTTTTTTTCTTTCAGTTAAATTTTTTAAACAGATTACAGTGATAATAGTGTCAAACTTCTGCTCATACCATTCCATATAACAGCAAATGTATATTAAAATCCTATTAACTAAACATTTACTACTTATAATATTCAATTTATAAAATGTATGGATTTGGCATGGGTTAAATATGGAACATTTGATCAGACTATAAGCAGTGACTTTCTGTTGAATATATTATTCTAACAATTACTTTTGAACACATATGGGATAATTAAGAGGCATTATTAATCGCGACCGGAGCTGCTCAAAGCATCGGCGGACTCAGAAAGCAGCCGGCTTTCTGAGGCCGCCTTCTTTCGGTGAAGGGCTTAAATCAGTAGTTTCTCTCAAAGCGTTTAATGTAGAACCTTTTCTTGAAATTTTCCTATATCTGCCCAAAAGTCTGCCAATTGAATGCTCCATCGCAACGTAGCTTTGGCAATATGATGTACCTTATCACGGAACACCCGCATTTCAAATTCTGTGATGGAACTTCTGGTCCTGATGATGGAGCAGCGGCTTTTTTCTTATTGTGTAACGCTCTACTTCTTTCTAAAATTCTCATATCTGAGCAGCCTGAAAAATTTTCATGTTCACCCTGACAATGAATGAGTCCCCAGCGCCGTCCCTGTCACTCACAAGTGTGAGGACTTGCTGTGTTGTTCCGCCTGTTGAGAGGTGACCTCCCCTCGCCCGAAGTTCATTCGAACATGCCTTCAGGACTTGGACTCTCCACCCCCAACCAACCGCGCGCACCTCGTGAACAGATTTTGAAATTGTGGATTATTTCTTTGATTTTAAATACGATTACATGACTGATAGTTTTTAATGTCAAATAAAAAATACGGTTTCAAATTTTGAATCCTTTTGTTTTAACCAAGAGAAATTGGTCCAATTATCGTTAAGTTAATGGTACAGTATTCTCGAGATGACAACGTCTTTACCGCGGTAACACATAAGACAAAAACGTCTCTTGAAAATGGACTTGACAGGTTTGGCGGAGCGGGTGGCGTAGCGGGAATTAAAGCACGTAACGATTACCAGGAAGTAATGGACAGAGGCTTTGCTTACCGTTAGGTTACTTTTGTTGCCTTGTGCCTCGCTCCGGTCAACTTGTCAATAAAGCGTTGAACATAAGAGATGGGAAATACCACTCTTCAAAAAACAAGGTTGCCCTGCCCTACATATTGTGCGTTATGGAGGATACAGTGTTAATCTTGTTAGCGTAGCTCATTAAACCAATCCTGCCCAAAATTTACATATCTGGAAGGTTTAGCACCAAGTAAAGCTCAATTTTCAGGCCATCGATATGCAATTTTATTTATTTTGTCTCGACTGATGCGAAGTGATCATAGTCATATCTGGTCACTTGCAACTGTCTACAGATACCTTCTTTATGCGAAATTACGATGCAATCTTTTTTTTCTTTTAATTTTAGGCGTGTAAAAGTGGGTTGCGTCTTATCCGCGCGCAATGCGGTACCAAGATATCGGATTTTGTATCTGTATTTTGTAAATAAAGAGTTATTGTTCCAAGCGTTTGATGCTTGAGTGGATACGAAATCGCGTTATCTAGATAGTGTATCTTGATTAGATTAACCCAGGTAGCACACCAGCGCTTTTTATGCGCATTAAAAGCGCATTTTGAATACCAAAATGCGCTTTTAATGCGCATAAAAAGCGCTGGTGTGCTACCTGGGAAGTAATTAGTTTTATTTAGATAAGCTCACAGCTTTTGTATATTTTTTTACCGCTGCACTTTACGTCGTGTGTTGTGTTCAAGGCTTAATCGTTGTATTGCTAGCACGCAAAAATGAAAATAGTGAAATGAAACGTTAATAGTAAGTGTAAGCATACCTCGGTTTAATTAGCGCCATATTATTACGCAATATGTTACACAATACTTTTATTCGTTTTCACCTCCATCATCAGTTCCATTTTACCTCGTACTGTGGGCCGGCGCGGCGATACTCTGTGGTGACATTTTATCACTGCTTTTCATTCACCCGCGGCTTCGCCCTCCTCGGCGTTGAGCTTCGATTTTTTACATTTCCAGCAGATATACCTATCAGCGCCTAATTAGTCGGCCCAGCTTAACCTCAGGCGTGGCAGTTGCCGAGCAGCATAGCGGCGAAGCTCTCTAGCCAGGCCTGCGGTTACGCTGGAGCGATTATAGCGGATAAAATTATTTCATGAATCCTTGATGTTTCGTTTTCATGCTTCACAGAAGTTTTTACATGTTGCCAAAAAATTTTTAAAAAATGAAAGAAGACTGATTATAGCGAGAAGAGGCCTTAGGATATTAGAACAGACCAAGGGGAGACAACTCATGATATCCCGTGTACATAAGGCCTTGAAATCCAGCTGACATTCAGTTGATATTGATATCCGGCTGTTAGAGGCGATCGAAACATGGCTGTCTTCAGCGATTTTTCAATTATTTTTTTTACATTCTGACTACTGTCCACTGGCTAATATCTATTGTGTCCAGCAGGTATTTTTTTATAATCTGCTGATGTCTCAGAAATTTAACTGAAATTCGGTCAATATTTTTTGATATCCGTCAAATATACCCCTGATATCCCGATATCCGGTGTACTGATTTCTAGCAAGCTGTTACACTCGGAACAGACTATCCTCTGAACCTTCATAGCGCATATAAAAGAATTTTTTTCTTTGGAAGATGTCTATGTATCTGTCCGTCTATTTCTTGTACCGGTACGCCCCCCTTCCGGGAATAAACGATTTCTTTGGAGAATCCTTTTTTTGTACGCGGGTACGTGGCCTATCGCTTGACGCTTGAGTAACTAATTTGGGCACCTGAAATAGTGCGCAAGCCTTTCTCAAGTTGCCTCCCCGCTATCCTTCCGTCAATTATCTAAATTTTTAACAAATCCCGCGTCAAAGACCGTCTTGATTACCATTAATAATAAGAACAGGGTAAAATGTTTGTCGAACCAAACTGGGAAGAGGGGTGGTGGGTGTCGCAAAAATCAACGCAAGTCGACAGAGAGGGAGGTCTGAAAAGCCGAAATTTTGGCCTGTGTTGTCTATTTCCTTCTCCTACAATATACGGCTTACTGAACGGATTTCCAGATATTTGGGAAAAGGAAATGTTTAACTTGTTTGGGTATACTTCTAAAAGCTTCTGGGTTTTAGAGTGGGATTCTGAGTGGAGGGCGACCTTCCTCTTATGGTAGAAAGGAGTTGCTTGATCGCTGCAGACCGTGGAAGTACTGGTCTGCGTCTAAAATTTGATTATTCGCTCTATTTTCTCTATGTGGATAACGGTTTTCTTGTGTGTGTACGAGATTTCCCTGCCGCTGCTTGTTTAGTTAAGCGCTGATAGCTATCTCAAAAACCCGTTGGCGCAAACAAGATAATGGCTCTCTCAAAGAGATGAGCCCTAGTTAACACTCCCAGTTTTAATTTCTGGATTTTTCAACTCTATGAGGCACCAAGGATCATCTGTCCATAACATTGTAAGGGTTGTTGACATGTAACTGCGTAGGTTGGCTTAACTTGGGTTTGCTTTAAGCCACATCAGGCTTGGTGACGACCAGCCGATCACTAGAAGACGAGGTGCCAGCTTTTCTAATGAACACTGTGGATAACCTTGTGTGTTCCCTTTATTTCTCTAAAAAAAATGGGCAAAACATTTTTATTAGGACAAAAAATAACTAAATTGCTCTTTTCTCTTTTCTAATTTGTTTCAGGTCACTTTGTGGAGTAGCGACGTTAATTAGTTGTGAGTTTCTGTCGGATGTCCATCAGATCTGCTCTCAGCCTGGCGACGGAGAAGATTTAGCTCCTCTTCGACGTCATCTGCTCCGAGGTCGAGGATGGAGGACGCTTGCCGTGCTTCATTGTCTCGGGATAAAGGCAAGCAAACCTCACATAACTTTGTCAACAATTTTATTTTTAATCTTTTTTGTTTTTTAATATGAGTTATTCGGCCCTCCCAATCTGGCCTTTTTTTTATGAATTCCAATGATGTAAATGACGCGTTCATACCTACACTGTAGATTTGGAAGGTGGAATTTTTCTCCTGTTGTGTTCCACCCCTCATCGTCAAGCCGGTTAGGCGAACAATGCTTGTAACCTAACCCTACTTACCCTAGCTTAACGTAGTTTTTAGGTGAATGACGAACGTCTCGCTCAGTTCCGCTTTTCGACGGAAGGGAGAACACGAAGTATGAAGAATTCAGTCTCTGTCAGTTTTCCTTTATGGAGGGCCGCCAGTGTTTGACCGACACCGTTCTGACTGGAGCGGGATGTGCGTTTTTCAGGACGTGACGTGCGGTTCCGAGCTGGCCAGCCTCCTGGTGTCGCTGTACCCGGTATGCCTCCAGTGCGCGCAGTCCCAGCTGCAGCTGACGCGGAAGTCGGGCATGTCAGCGCTGCAGGCCGCCCCGGCGCCGGCGCCGGCCAAGAGCGCGTCGGCGGCGCTGATGGCGTCGCGGAACCCCTTCGTAGTGCTGAGCCACTCCCCTGGCGCCGGCGGAGGGGGAGGGGGTCACCGGTCGTCGTACCAGCTGCCGGGGGTCGCGCGGGGGCACCTCTCGCCCGGGGGCACGGTGCATTTCCGCAAGTACTCGGTGCCGTCGTCCACGTCGAGGTCCACGTCGGGCACCCACAACAGCGGGAGCGCCGGGGCCGCGCCGTCTCACCAGTCCCGCGTCGACCAGCTCAAAAACCACAACAACTCGGCACCACGCCAAAGGAAGCGCTCTAGAAGTGAGTTTAAAGTCGCAATTGCGTTTTTCTTTTCTGAAACGAAAAAAACTGGGCCTTCTTGACCTCGTGTATTTCCGCCTCAGACTCTCCCACCTTACGACAAGGCCAGGTGGTTTTTGTACATAAGCGACCCGTCCGTAACGCACACCAAAGCTTTGGACACTGAAGTACTAGTAGGTTTAGAAGAGTGCGCGGTTTCAATGGAAAAATGCACTGTGTGGTATCAGCGAATTCAGTAGTGATTCAATGTAATAATCCTCGATATAATAGTTGACCTTATATGTTTTATTTGGAAATTCCGAAGACGTATCCTAAAAATATTATTATCTCTGTAATTTTTATTGAGAATCAATTGATACTTGACATACAACAATTATTCATCAGCGGTCAAAACTGGAACAGTCACAAAACAAGTCGTTGTAAGTCTTGAAATGTTGTCGGCAGGTACAATGGACCACGACAGCCCAAAGAGGAACACCATCGTCACCAGCGAATCGGAAGCTCCTCAAGATGCAAAACTTTTGATCAACAAGTCCAATACCCTGAAAATTCGTCTAAATCCAATGGATTTCGACTACTTTGATTCGGTAGTACGGAGCGACGACGAGCGAGAACAGGACACATTGGTTTGGAAGGATGTAAGTTCTCTATAAGTCCGCAAGCTAAAAGTGCATCAAATTTGAAAGGTGGATTTTTCCAACCGTTGTGTTCTACCGTTCTTTGCTTAGCCGAGTGGAGCAAGGCACAATACGTGTCCCCTAACCTAGCTTGACCTGGCTTAAGCTAACCAATCGATCGCTAAACTTGAAACCGTTTACTTCTAGGCGGCAGACAGCCGTGTGAAGCGGTGGCGAAGCGAGATACGAGGCACAAGGCGCGCAACTTCACCGAACCAATAACTTAATCCAGGTTAACCTGACTTAACTTAGGTTAACCTAACTTAAGCTAGGTTAACCTGACTTAATCTAGGTTGACGGAGCTTAACTCCTGACTTAACCTTAGTGAAGCAAGTTTAATCTAAAGTAACGTAGGTTAACCTAATTTAACCAAGGTCAACCTGACTTTACCAAGATTAACCTAACTTAACCACGGATGATGTTACTGAACCTAGGTTAACCGAACTGGACCTACTTTAAACTCATCTAAGTGAGGGTAACCTAACTTGACTTATACGTTTGTATGTCATTCACATGGTAAAGACTAAAATAGCTTGCCACAGACACAGAAGAGGTGGAAAATCATCATTCGCATTCATAGTTTAGTAGAAAATAGGCAAATGATGAATCAATGTGTGTTTTGCCAGAGTGAGAGGCACAGCTCTCGCAAAGTGACCGTAGAAGACCTCACCGACGACGCGATGCGCGAAGTTCGAGCGCAAACAGTCACTCCCGCCGAACTGAGCCAGCTGATCATCCACTTGGTCCAAGATCTATGCCGTTCAGAATCGCCCATATCGACTAGTCAGATCTGCCTTCAGGCTGTCAATTTCGCTCTGGAAAATTTATGCTCTCTACAATTCGGGTCGACTACCGTTGATGCTTTGTCGCCTGCCGAGGTAAGCTCTCCGATTTTTGCTAATTTTTATACTGAGACTTTTTGGTTATATTTTCAACGAGAGAGGAACTCTATCTGCAGTGCTGCAAGATTTCGCTATTCCGCTATTTTTAGACGCGATTAACATTTTAATCGGTAGAGGTAACCTAGTGATTTATGCCAGTTTTGAAATACTCATTTCGCGAGCGATCCGAATCATATCATAATGGAGATCTAAAGTAGAGAGCCATTTAGAGAGCGTGGTGTGCATGTAAACAAACGAAGTATAAATCAATTTTTGATCTCCGAACCAAAGCAGTGGCTAAATCATGCCGCAAAGGTAGTCTGAATATTGTGCTAGTTTCTTTTAATTTCCTGTCAATTTTTCTTCGACAAACGCATTAGGTTGGTTACGTGCGCTCAAGTCTCCCTATATTAATTCATGTCGGGTCAATAGCAACACCCTATAAGTGTACAGATAACGATGTTAAAAGTAAGATGTGTTAAGTAAGCAGCTCTTAATTGCGTTGGAATATTATTAATGAAACATTGTATTTTTATGGAGGTTATTGGGGAAAATAGTGAGTGGAAGTGGGAGCATGTTGCATCAATCGAATCCGCGGAAGTCGCTCCGGAGGTCGGGAGCGCCGTGGAGGCGAGATCAGTGATGGACGGCATTCGAGTGGTCGCCCGCCAGATGAGCTCGGACTCCGAGATGAAGAGCCTCAATCCCTACCTTCGGCGCCTCGAGGAGCGCTTATTGGAAACGTACTTCCCGGACGCTCACATCTTCTCCGCCGACTACCGAACCGGCTCGCCGGACCTGGTGGACTTCGCCCGCTCGTCCGCCGCCATGGAGATGGACAGCTGCGTGCCCAAGCACATGTGGATGGACATGAGGCGAGCGACGGCGGAGGGCAGGTTGAGCTCCCTCGATCTGGACGAGGCGGAGAGGGAGAGGACTCTGACGTGGATCAGCGGACTCGGAGGCGACAAGAGGTCGCGGAGCCCCGCAACTCTGTCGGAGGACAGCCTGCTTCCGCTCGAGAAGAGATTCGCGAATCAGGAGAGCCCCGTCGTCTCGTCGTCTGACATTGCTGTGAGCGTGGAAGACATGTCCGACGGCCGCAGCTCCCAACACATGAGCGCGGAAGAAACGCTGCAGGTGCCGAGAATGCCGTACGATCGGTACAGCGTGAGTGGCGAGTCCGAACTGTTCGACATCGTGGAGGACTTGGAGAGCGACTTTGGCAGATCGCGCACCATAAGTACCATGAGCTCCGTCACTTTTGTCGGTCAAGATGAGCTGTACGATGATCGGACATTGAAGCAGAGCTTGGGACTGCCGGACGTCTTGACGGTATTGCCAGTTCTATTTCGCAAGGGAAACCGTGTCATTGTTTGGTGTTTGTTTCGAGAAGTTGTGAAACTGGACATTGGATCGTAGGCAGGGCAACATCTTGAGCTTTCAGTTTCACTCTTCTTTCCTCGTTCCTCTGTTTATCACCGTGCTTTTGTCACGAGGCGCTTTTTTGTAAGTCGGCGATCGCAGTCGCTAACGGCGGAATCACGTGACTGTGATCAGACTACGGGTGGCCGAAGGCTCCTTCGGGTCCCACTCGGCAGGCCCTTCGGCTGGGTTCGGTGGTGGGGCGTCGGTTCGGGCTGGCCGAGCGCGACCCGGAGGAGGCGGAGGCTCGAATCTGATCACCGAGTCAAGTGATTTAGCGACTGCGATCGCCAAGTTACAGAATAGCTCCTCAGGGATGTTGTTTTTGTGAGATTTCTCAATGGCTTTTGCGTACGCCGACGAAATGACAGCAAGAGTTGGTTAACCCAAATATGTTGTCTCTCATTATCCGGTAAAAAATGTGATAGAAGTCCAACCGTGAAAAGATGGCAAAACGGAAATCCACCTTGCCAACCGGGAAAAAGGCAAATTCGGTTGAGTACAAAAAAGAAAACGACTAAATAAAAAAAAAAGTAGTTTACTCCTGTTTGGAAAACACCTTTTATCTCGTAAGTTTCAAATTACTGAAACCTCTCGGCGCTCGGCCCTGAACGTAATTCCCTTCTTGTACTGTATTATAGAGTATTTGCTGAATGTATGTGTAAAAAAACGTTGGTCTCCAAGTGCCGTGTGATGAGCCATGACGTTCTTGTTCAATGACTTGATAGGGCTCTCCCTCGACTTCTTTACAAACCAGGTAGTGAAGGGAAAAGGGAGTGAAAGTCCAAAACTAAAGAAGGAAAACCGTATCCGCGCTTTATTCTCTCAGTTAAATGCGATCTTGTAGTGTTAACAGTTTGTCAAATTTAAACGTGGTTTATTTGTGGACAAATCAAGTTAAGCTAGTAGGCTGCGTCATGGGAATGCTTACCTCAAGCGCGAACCCAAACTTTGAATAAATAATCAGTAGTAGTTGTCAAGTTAACCGAGGTTAAAGTACATTACATCGCGAGATGTAGTGAACGTGATGTGAGATGAGGTGGAAGTACTGTCCCCATGATGATCGTGAGTCTATACCAGATGACGCCCTCGGATAGGCTGTGTTCTGTCTTGTGTGTCAACCCGTTCGTCTTTTTGTAGGCTCGTTAATTACAATAAAGAGCGCTTCTTACGGAATTTCTGCATATTGTGCTTGTTTTGCGTCTTGTTCGGTAGTCTTCTGTTGACCTTGTCCATTTTTTATGTCATTGTCTTCACAAGTCTTCTGTGTTAATTTCGCATGGGATTTTTCACCTCTCGTGTTCCTCTCAGTGGAGCCTCTTCGTCGAGCGACGTGAGCCATAAGATAGTCTAACTTAAATCAATCTAACCCGGCGGTATCGAGCCTTACGCTGCTCATTGCTTGGTGACAATCACTGCCGCCAAGAAGTTAAATGCCATTCGAGCGGAGCGTCAGCAAAGCCTCAAGGCTTGTGGCTAAAGCAAACTAGGTTAACCAAACCCTCGCAGTTTTTTGTTTTTAGTCATCCTCACGTCATGAAAGATCAAACCAGAGTGGCACACTTGAGGTAGAAAATGTCGTTCAACTTAACATCTGGAATACATACTAGCTTCTCTGACGAACATTCTGTTTGCAGGTGGCTGACGTGAAGCTGACCCTGTCCCACCTCCTGCTGACGGCCCTGGACCGAGTGCTCCACCCCGAGGTGATCGGAGCTCTGATCAACGCAGGCGTCCTGCCGATCATGCTGCGAGTCTTGGAGGACGCCGTGAGGAAGACGGAGGCGATCGCGAAGTCGGCCAGGACTTCGGCCCTGACTGAAGAAGAAGAGCTTACAGCGGAGGGCCTCCAAGAGCTTGTGATGGGTGTCCTTTACGGCGTGGCCACATTCCTGCACTGCCTGCTCCTTCACAGGACAAGCACTGAGAAGATACACGAGTTCGAAGAACAGTTCCGACTGTTCGCGAGTAGCAACGGATGTAGACTGATCGAAAAGACTGTTTTTGCCCTCCTGAATTGCTGTCCTGCTCGGAAAGAAGCGTCCATCAGCAAAGCTAAGAAGGTGACTATCGTCTAAACATTATTAAAAAGAGGAAGAAGAATTTGTATTGACGAAAGGTTCTGGGCGCTGAAAGATCGAAATTTCTACCTCTTTTGGTCTACCTTTCGTCACCAAGTCGAGTAGAACGGCTGCGGAGCGAAGCATAGGGCAGTACACAGTATTGAATAACGCCTGTTTTAGGTAGCCCATACCTTTTTTGGGGGGTATGAAAGTGAAACAGGCCTAGAGCGTAATATGATCAGTTTTAAGATACTCCTATCCATAATCGTATCAATTGAGATCTCTTTTCGAGACCTTTTCAATACCATAGTTGCTCCTAGGTTTATCTTAACCCATATCAGCCCAAGGTATTTGGAGTGAACTTAAGCTTAAGATAAAGTCAGAGTTTTTTCCCATTAAAATACGCAATTTAAAGCTCTGGAAAATGCCTGAAGAATTGAATTTCAGATTTCCAGAGGGGCGATATTTTTTAAATTGTGACAATACTGATTTAAAAAGATCCTCTAAAGTAAATTTTTCTGTCTCCGGACGGCGTCGCTGGGCGGAAGTTGGCTAAGAAATAACCAAAGTACGATCTTCCTTTGTTTTACCGTCGTACCTAGAATAGGTAAAACATGGGTTACCGTTCCTTCTGTGTAATCCTGCTTAACCTAGTCCAACCTAATCTAATGGCTGCGAAGCCTGGTACTTCTAACTTCTCGGCGGCATTACTTGTTGCCTGCAAGTTAGCGACATTGGACTTCTCGACCCCGTTGTCAGGGAATTAGTGAAATTAAGCAAGGTTAGATGCCCTTGGTGCTTCTGCTTTTCGACGAAAGGTGGATCACTCGCAGTGGATGATCCCACCTCTCAAATTTACTGTATGCCGTGTGCACGTGCCATATAATAACGGTCACGGTATCGCAAGATTGATTTTTTTGTGTTTGTAGGTGGTAACACTGGTGGGCCAACTAATCATCAGCCTGAAGCAAGCAAGGAGCATTTTAGTCCATTCTCTGCAATGCAGAAAAACAAGACATAAACATTGCAAAGGGAATGATACGCGGCGTCATCATCATCACTACAACAACTTGTTTGGTAGCCCTGTTTGCAGTGTGACCAACTCTGCAGTGAGCGCAAGTGTTGTCGCGCAAGGCGGTCTTTGCAACGTCGCCTACCTCTTTGCGTCCCTCGTGCGGATCCTCAGCTCTCATATCCACAGCCCAGAGCTAGCGCTGCCTTTGATCAAGGTGCGTTTCACGTACCGAAATTCTCAGGACTCACTACTAGTTAACAATACCGTAATATTTATCGGCGTTGTCGCTGTTAGCCTCGGGTCCGTGAACAGTCGGTCACCCTTTTCCAACTTTACATGTGACGAGAGAACTCTAGAGTGTTGTTTGTGTTTTCCAGGTGATGCTGGATTGCGGGACGTGTTGTTGCTTCCCCGCCAAAGCCCTGCTCAACTGTCTCACCAAACTGCTCCACTCGGGCAATTCGAAAGTTCGCGCCTTGGGGTTTGTTCTCCTGGAGCGGACAGTGTTCATGGAGCTCGGCGCCACCGAGGCGAACCGATCCCCCTCCAACAGAGAGCATTTCTGGTGCTCCGTCTGCAACCAAAGCATCGAGGGCTCTTCGCCCAGGTCCTCCACCAGGTCCTCCGTCCTCAAAGATGGCGCCGAAGACGCCGTGGCCGAAGTGAATCGCAAAGCAGACAACGTTTCCACCGAAGATCCTTTAACGGATTCCTTTTCCAGCGACCGATCGGAGTCGTTAAGCATCCAGGATGGGAACTGCCTGGATTTCTACCGCGACCTGCTTTGTTCGAATATACCGAAACTGTGCCACACCGCCGCCACGCATTTGCTCAAACTGGCGCCTCGATGCAACGAGCGCGTGCAGTTGGCTCTCCTGGCGAACGTCTTCTTCCCGAGTTTTATCCAAGCCAAAGAGCAGTACCTGGCGGAAAAGAGCGAGATGTCGAAATTTATCCTTCTCTCGTGCCTCTCTGCTTTCGCTTGCCTGATGAGCTCGGACTCGCTGGCCGCGAGCTTTCTCCAGCTTGGCGGAATGAAGCATATCCTTGACATGATGGAGTTGTCGCCGTTCCTGAAGCTCGCCTGCTCTGTCTTGGAAATCATCATCACGGTGGATGTCCAAGATTGGAAAGGCGGTGCGCTGGGGCCGTTCGAACTGAAGAGTGATGGAACGCGACGCAACGACCTAATCCACATCACTTCGCTCAAGTACCTGGTCGAAAGCATCGAGAATAGATCGAAAGAACTGCTCGACAAATCGAACGGAGCGGATAACGAAGGAAGTGGACGGGAGAATTTAAGACTTTTGCATAATGTCGGTGCCCTGTGGAGGTGTGCGATGAACCTTTCGCTGTGCAACCCTCGTTTGAGGGAGTTCTTCGCCCTTCAACCTTTCACTGCAATGGGATTTCGTCTTCTGCAAGCCATTTTCCGAAGAGTTGTTACGTTTGCCTCATTGCAAGGTACTGTGTTCACTCGTCCACCCAGCTCATTTTTAACCGACACGAACGTGACCTTTCAAAGCCCCAAAGCAAAAACGCCATGAGCTGTTGTGAACCTCTTCAAAACAAAACCACGTTCAAACCGGAAGCTAATGTGCCTTTCTTTCAATTAACCCTGAGCACAAGTATAATTTCGCATTATGTCGTTTGAAAATTGTTAATTTGGATTTAAACAAAATTGAGGTAGTATTTTTTTTAATCGAAACACGCAGATAGCGACGAGATTTTCGTCGGTGACGAAATATTATCAGTAGGTCGGCAAGATCTCACAGTGGGGTGAAATTGGTGAAGGCAAGGAGGATCAATAATCCACCTTTGTTCAGTTGTTGAGCTCAAGCTACCTCAAAGGAAGCTTTTGTCCCGTTTGGCCGAGGCATTAATGTCATAAGTCATTTGCGTGAGTCACCTATTCAGTGAAACTTTGATTTTTTTTTTTTAACCCCTGTATTTGGTAAAGGAGTGGAAACCGTTATTACCGAGGATACTAGAATTTGGTGCTAACTCACCTGTCGACTATACACGGTATTTTGCGTCGGTGCGAGATGTCTGTCGGACTCTGTTGTCGCGGCTTATGTGACTCTTCGTTGTGATTTTTCGCAGGCACCATTGCGGCGTCAGATGTCCTAAAGGAAGTGAAATGTTACTTACACATGCGGCTAATGGAAGCCGTCCTTGTGTTGCACTTTACATCGTCACCTTTTGCCGTTGGAGGTACTAGTGGACGTTTCATTTAAATATTTTTTTGCGTTCTTGTGCGCTGACAGTTTCTGGTTTCTCCAGGAGTTCTGCCTTCGAATGAAGCCCTTATCGCCGATTTAAGGCGCACTCTGTGTCACCGCGAAATGAGTGCTTTGCGCCAAAGCGTCACTGGAGTTAAAGCGATGCGATGGCTGTGCGACGTGTTAATACATTGCTCTGTGGCGGAACCTCACCATAAGGCAATCATACCAACTCTGCGAAAAAAGGTACTAGGCTTGGCCTTCAAACTGAATATGAAAGGCGGAATCTTTCATCCCTTGTGTTCCTCTCTTCGTCGCTAAGCCGAGCAGAGCAAGAAACGGGGCTTGTAAACCGAACGGTCGTCAAGCCCGATGCCGCTTAATAACTGCCGCCGAAGAGTTAGAGGCATTGAGCTTAGTGACAGCCGAGTGAAGCGGTAGCGAAGCAAGGCACAAGGCTAGCTTGGCTCAAGCTAACCTAACTTACGCGCTTAAGTATCAATATTACAATGGTATGGAAAATTAAACATGGGCGGAACAAGAGAGTTTGAAAATTCCACATTTGGAATTCACAGTACTCAAGCGGGGAAAAGGATGTGCGTCATTAAAAAAATAAATATTTAAAAAAAGCCGCCTTCTTCCATAGCCCAGCGTTGATTGTACTGTCAGTCCAAAAAGGTATTGTCCAGTTCAGGTCGTGCAACAAGGCGGTGGCCAATGTATTTCGCCATTAAGCGGAGCCTTCCTACAAGAACGGACAAGACTATTTTGATCGCTCGCTAAGTTTTCGACATGCTTACTTGCAGGCTTGGCGACTTTTAGGTTAGGCCTCGCACCGCTGGGCTTGGCGACAGAAGTAGTACACGAGCGGAGGAAAATCCCAATGGAATTAACAGTTTAGATTAGAATTGTTTTCTATTGTACACTTGTGCAGCCTCCAGCTTTCATGATAGCCACAGTCTGGGACAGCGAAAATCTAGATGACGAGAAGGGAGTCGAAGAAAAGGAGGCTTGCCTGGAAGACGGGGACGGGGAGGGCGACCGAGAGGACGGGGCGGATCGCGAGGCGCTCAGCGAGGACGGCGGCAGCTCGGTTGAGGAGCCCTACGTGACAGCGGACGAAGGCTACGAGGCCGACGTGGAGGTGCTGGAGACCGGTCGAGGACGACGGTACGTCGAGGCTGGGCCACAAGCTGCGTGCCGAATCGTTGTATTTATGTGTGTTGTCGGCTGTGAAGGTTGTCTGTTCCGTCGGATTCGGAGTCATCGTCGACGGCGGCCGGCCACACCAAGTCGTCGGCCAAGGATGAGACCACGCTCAATGCGAGACCACTCCGACGTCCCTGTCCCCACACGATCGTCCATCCGCAACTCTGCCTTTTAGCAGTGGACGTTCTGGTGCACATGAACAATCAGTAAGTTTTAATGGACTTGAGAAAGCTTTAAAAATCCGCTAAGTCTGCTGGTAAATTTTTTTCATCGTGTGTTTTAACTTTCTTCGCAAAGCCGAGCAGATCATGAGTGGAGAGAGGCCCATGACGAAGTACTATATTAAGTGAATAAGGCACTCTTTAAATGTGTATTATAATACCTGTATACATATGTATGTTCGATGAATTTCCCATTCGCAATAAATCTGTAATTGCGATCAATTGTCTTAGTTTTTGAAATATTTGTAATATATCAAATACACATGTTAACGTTTTCATTGATGGTTGCGGGAGTCACTTACTTAAAATCCTCTCAGCATTCATGAGTTCGTTTGAATTTCAATCCGTTATGACAGGCATATTTCCCAAAATGTTCTACATGATGTTTTAAAAAGAAAACCCCAAAGCGAGCTTATTTTGTAATTTTTCTTCGCGTAATGAAGCACTCAACGCTGTTAGCAGTAAGTTCATTTCATTTTCTTTCTCCGCAGTGAGGATGTCGATTTGGAACGTTTATCAGAAGAGGATAGCGACAGTGACGGAGCGGGAATCACGAGTGAGAGGGAGACGACTTCTGCCCGCTCGAATGGCGCCTGGGATGAGTCTGAAACTCCACCCGAGGAAGAAGATAACAACCGCAGCTCGGTTGTGCTATCTCATTTAATAACCGATCAAGTAAGTTAGCTGTTTTTCTCTCGTATTCGTTTTTTCTTTCTTTTTTTTTTCGTCTACACCGTAAATTTAAGCTATCACTACTTTTTTACTTCCATGTCAATGGAAGTATTGGCATCGTGCAAAAAATCGACTTCGAGATAAGACCGGATTTGTGATGTACAACCCCCAAAACGTCGAGAAAAGTGGTTTTGGACAATCCG